>OHYE01000995.1_pt1 | contig 12881 bp, 10 predicted proteins | sample 1580141 | NCBI WGS metagenome assembly OHYE01 (sample SAMEA3882530, study PRJEB24775) | human gut metagenome | biome: human-associated habitat; feature: intestine environment; material: feces | place: Netherlands | collected 2009/2010 | reverse complement strand
ATCTAGTCTTTCCGGCAACCGCTCTTTTAAGTGTTTCGCCGTAAAATTCGTCACCGGCGGTATTTTTCTCTCTTGCCGCTGTAAAACCCGTTTTAACATCGCCCGGCATTACGGCGCAGACCTTTATATTAAACGGTCGCACCTCGTTTGCAAGAGCCAGAGTCAGCGAATTTACAGCCGCCTTTGACGCCGAATAAAACGCCTGAAACGGTATGGCAAGCGGAGCTGCGAGAGAGCTGAGATTAACAATTCTTCCGCCGCCTTGAAGCCTCATATATTTAATTACGTTTTTTGAGCAAATAAAGCAGCCGAAGAAATTGACGTCAAACTGTTTTTTAGCTTCTGCAAGCTCTGTGAATTCAACCGCCCCTGAGATGCCGAAGCCTGCATTATTCACAAGTATATCAATGCTTCCGCTGTCATTATATATTTTTTTGAATGCCTCTGAAACCGAGTGCTCATCCGTGACATCGCACGAGATATGCTTAACGCCTACCGTTTGAATCTTCGGCTCGCGGCGGCTCAGTTCATACACCCTGTATCCGTTTTCAAGAAACTTACGGCAGCAGGAAAGTCCTATTCCGCTCGAACCGCCCGTAACAACTGCAGTTTTCATCAATCTCAACTCCGTTAAAGCAGGCAAAGGCGCAAAGCCGCCGCGCCCGTAAAATACAAAAGAATTTTATCACAGCGGAAACGTTTTCGCAACTAAATGCGAAAAAATATCCGTAAATCTTGTACGTGTTGCCGTATTTGGGCTTATTATATTATATCGCCGGTCTTACAATCCCCGGATTATGCCTATTTGTCCGTTATTTTATTTTATTAAACAAGTCGATAATAAATACGTCTATATTGTTTGCGGTATATTCGGCGATGCCAAACGGCCGAGCTTCCTCAGACCGATTGCCGATTTTCACAATTTGCGGCGCTTTTACCGTTTTTTAACAGAATTACAGTTGCACATTTTGCTCATAAGCTTTAAAATTACAGTATATAGTTATATTGTCGCAGGCATTAAAAGCGGCACAAGAATCGGTATAAATCCGAACAAAATCAACCGTTTCATATTCACGAAAAAAGGATGGAAAAAACAATGAAAAAGAAAAAAGAGAAAGGAAATAACAAGGGTTTATCGAGATACCTTGTGTCGGTATTACTGTTTTTGTTGTTCGAAGCGGTGGCAATCACACTATGGCTAACAAAGGATAATCTGTTTTATTTGCTGAATTTCAGCTACATAGGCACCTGTCTCGCATTGGGGACGGCACTTTTTACCGCCGAGAAACGCTATGCGCGTCATTTTGTACAGCTGGCAGTCGGAAGCTATATGCTGCTGTATCTCGGCATAATCTCCCGAGAAAATATGCAGATTGAAGGCTTTTGGTACTATCTGTTCCTCGGCGTTTTTGAAGCAGCAACCATTCACTATGCCGTGGCCAAAATCTTCGGACCGCTGCTGTTCGGACGCGGATGGTGCGGCTATGCCTGTTGGACGGCTATGGTTTTGGACTTTCTTCCTTATAAGCAGCCACGGAAGCCGCGAAAAGAAAAACTGGGCGCTTTGCGCTATGTGATGTTCGCGCTGTCGCTGGCACTGGTGTCCGGGCTGTTTCTGATGAAGACCGCGCATTCTGTTTTTGTTCAAGGTCGCAAATCTTGAGAAAATTATGTTTTGGCTGTTTCTCGCCGGAAATGCGCTTTACTATATATTCGGAATTGCGCTTGCCTTTATATTTAAGGATAACCGCGCGTTCTGCAAATATCTCTGCCCTATCACAGTATTTCTGAAGCCCATGAGTTATTTTTCGCTTCTGCGCGTCCACTGTGACGAGAGTAAATGCGTTCATTGCGGCAAGTGCCTGAAAGTATGCCCAATGGATGTTGAGGTTAACAAGGATTCACGCAAGCGAAAAAACGGAACAGAGTGTATTCTCTGCTACGAGTGTACAAAAAACTGCCCCACAAAGGCACTGCATTAAAGCGAAAAATAAAGAAAGGTGCAATTCCGAATGAATTGCACCTTGTTTTTTATAAATTCAAAAAGTCTTTTCTGTAATCTACTCCGAAGTATTCGGCGAGCTGCTGCATTTCACCGTCCTTTATCGTGTTGACTCTCGGCATTCTTCCCTTTGTTATATTACAGGCGATTACCGACGGATATTTGCCTTTTGCAATCAACGGATTTGAGTTTAATCTGCAGGAGCTTATTTCAACCTGCTCAATGCTGCCGTGCTGTCTTTGATTGTGCCGCTCCGCCATTGGTTTTATCCTGCTGTTGTTAAAGCTCTCCCGGCAGAATATTTTTATAGACATAATACTGCACAAGTGCTAAAATTTAAGCAAATTCTAATTGAATTTAATTTTTAAAAATACTTTGGAAGAGTTGGCAAATGACAAAACAAAATTCTATGCTTACCGGCAAGCCGATAAAAAGTATAATTAAATTCTCGCTGCCGATTATGGCTTCATCGCTTTTACAGTATAACTATACATTGGTCGACAATATACTTGTCGGGCGATATGTAAGCACGGACGCTCTTGCCGCGGTCGGCGGAGTCGCCTCGATAAACTCGTTTATTGTCGGTGCGGCACTCGGCCTTACAAGCGGATTTACAATACCGGTGGCGCATGCTTACGGCGCAAAGGACCAAGACAGGGTCAACAGATATTCCGGAAGCAGCATTACGGTGTCGTTCTTGCTCGGCCTATTACTTGTTGTTGTCGCGCACATTATTTCCACTCCTCTTTTGAAGCTTATCGGCACTCCGGACGAAATTCTCGGTCTCTCCTCGGCGTATGTAAACATTCTTTACTTTGCAATACCGTTTCAGATGCTCTCAAACAATTTTACCGCAATTTCAAGAGCCGTCGGTGAAAGCAGAAAACCGCTCATATATTTTACGGCAAGTATTTTTGTAAATTTCGTGCTTGACATGCTGTTCATAAAGGTATTTCGCTGGAGCGTTGAGGGAGCTGCGCTTGCTACGCTTATTTCTCACATTACGGCAGCCGTTCTTACGGGAAATTACATTTTAAGGCGCAATACAAGCGTACACATTTCAAAAAAAGAGTTCAAACTCGACCTCAAAACAGCATTCATACAGTTAAAATTGGGAATACCCGTTTCGCTTCAGTTTACCGTTACCTCTATCGGATCGATGTGTCTTCAAAGCGCGGTAAATTCATTCGGCACGGCGACTATTGCAGGCTTTACCGCCGCAGGAAGGGTCGAGAATATTGCAAATATACCGCTGAGCGGACTCAGCGTCGGTACACAAACCTTCGTCGGGCAAAACTACGGGGCCGGAAAGTACGATCGAATAATTAAATCGGTTAAAAAAATATTTACGCTCAACATACTTCTTTCCGTCGCTTTAAGCGTTGCTCTTCTGACGGCAGGTATGCCGATAGTCAGGCTGTTTATGACAGAGCCTAATGAAGACATCTTGTTTGCCGCCCATAAATATCTTATCGCCACGGCGGAGTGCTTCAGTCTTGTCGCTGTGCTGTTCGTTTTAAGGAACACTCTGCAGGGTCTCGGCTTTACATATGCAAATTCGGTTGCGGGTGCCGGCGAGCTGATAGGAAGAATATCAATAGCACTTATTTTCACTCCGCTTATCGGCTTCAATGCAGTATGCTACGCAGCCCCTGCCGCATGGCTTCTTGCAGACATCCCGCTTGCGATTATATATTTAAAAAAGAAGAAGAAATTTAAGGCGTTAGCAATGCGGAATATGAATACAACAGCGGATATATAGCCCTTGAAATTTCTTTATCCGCAAACGAAATAAAAAGAATTATCATTAAACAGTCGAGTGAATCTCGTTTTATATATCGATTTTATAAAATTATTTATATTGAAGTCAGCCGAGAAAGGAAGCAAGGCTTTTCGGCAATGGATTTATATGCAAAAAACCAACACTTCCTTATGAACACTCAGCCAACGGAGCGAGATTTTTTGTTAAACACCGAATTTTAAAATTCGAGACGTAAAAATCGATAATCGGTCGCGACATTTACGTTTGCTTTTTTGTATACCAAAACAGGGTCCCTTGACAAAAAACAAAGTCCAATGCTTAATATTTTTTGCAGCACAAGCTCACTTTTGCCCTGTTGCGTATTAACCGAGCGATAATTATTTAAAATGAGGTGCCTTTATGAAAAAATATAATATAACGACATTGATTTTAATGATATTGGTTTGTCTCGGACCGCCGCTGAATCTTTTATTTGAGTATTTTGTTTTACATCAAAATCCGTCTCCTGTTTTGTGGGGTACAACGATTTTCTCGCTGACAGGCTTACTGCTTTTCATCATCTACTATATAAAAATATTAAAGTAATAATGTGTTTGAATATGCAACTTTGACCGTTACAGGTAAAACAGCTTCAGCTTAAAGAGGTGTTCATATGAAAAAACTATTATACGATATAGCTCCGCTTTATTTGTCCGAAGGGTGTATAGATGAGCTACACGCCCAAAAAATGATAGGAACGGCCGTATGTGCACCGGAGTCTTGTATAACTGAAATTCTAAACGAAGCTCTCTCTTTACTTTATAATCGTTTTTCCGGGATTGTTTTTATAAGGGCTGATGAAGAAACAATTTTAAAGACAACCAACTATCTTAAGACGGATTATGATTATAAACAGATGAAGCCATCAGGTTTTTTGTCGTACAAATTGCCTGAGCTCTCATTTCCGTTGAATTCTGAAAATTTGCCCTACATTATAGATAATTTTGCTGATTTTTCTTCACTTGAAATTCATTTTGCCAAAAGAGAATCCGTCAATTTTGTTTATGAAAGCGTTAAAAATCATCCGTATAAAATATCAGCTGAAAATTTATCTGATTTTATAACAGAAAGATATGTGATTTTAAATAAAAGCGGAGATGCCGATGAGCTTGAATGTGTTGTAAAAGAGCCCTACATACAGGAGATTTTAGATATTTTTTTGAAACATTTCAAATCGAATAAATAAACAAAATCTCACTTCGTAACGAAGTGAGATTTTTTGTTGCGAATTGAATTTTGAAATGCGTTTCAGAAAAATAAAAAATAAAAGGCAGAGATTATCTCTGCCCTTGGAGCTACTGGCCGGACTTGAACCGGCGACCTGCTGATTACGAATCAGCTGCTCTACCAACTGAGCCACAGTAGCAAATGTTATTCAAAACAAAAACAGCCTTGATTTAGCTGCTCACATATTATAAATGAACCGCGCTGTTTTTGCAATAGTAAAAAGCAAAAAAGTTCAGTTTTTGACAAACATATCATCTTGGATTGTGAAATCGCCGTATATGTGATAATATATTATAAGCTTGCAGGCTGTCTGTAATCGGATTTTCCGATTACTTCGCAAACAAGCTGTACTTTTTATTTAAAGGGGTAATATAATGAGCATAGCCGTAGTTACCGGTGCCTCCGGAGGTATCGGTGCCGAAATTGCAAAACGACTGGCACAGGACGGTTTTTCCGTTGCACTTATATATAACAGAAACGCCGAAAAAGCACAGAAAACGGCTGACGAAATAACTCTTTCGGGCGGCAGCGCAAAAACGTATAAATGCGATGTACGTGACAGCTCGGAAATAACTTCGGCAATTGAAGCAATAGAGCGTGACTTCGGCGAAATAAGCGTACTTGTAAATAATGCCGGAATATCTGAGCAAAAGCTCCTCACCGATATTACGGATTCGGATTGGGAAAATATGATAAGCACAAATCTAAGCGGTGCTTTTTACTTTTGCCGTGCCGTGCTCCCCTATTTTGTTCACAGAAAATCGGGTAGGATAATAAACATCTCCTCTATGTGGGGCGAGACCGGAGGCTCGTGCGAGGTGCATTATTCCGCGGCAAAAGCAGGCCTTATAGGTCTTACCAAAGCACTTGCAAAAGAAGTTGCTCCGTCCGGAATTACTGTAAATGCAGTATCCCCCGGCGTTATAAACACCGAAATGGTGACAAAGCTCGGTAAAGATACCGTAGATATGCTGCGTGAAGAAATCCCCGTAATGCGGCTCGGTACTCCCGAAGACGTGGCAAATGCGGTTTCATTCTTAGTCGATGACAGAGCGTCATATATCACGGGGCAAATAATCTCCGTAAACGGCGGCATAGTTATTTAGTAATTACAAGGTTCAGTATACAAAAATCGTATAAGCAAAAAACGGGATGTAAAACTTATGTTTTACATCCCGAATTTATTATTTGTCTTTTTTATCGCCGCCTACTCTTGACCAATCGACAAGAATATGCTCGTTATAGAAATTGCTTCGTTTTTCAAGCTCTTCGTTTACAAAATCGGTTCCGTCACGCTCGAAGAGAGTCGGTGTATCAGAGAAGAGGTTTGTTCCTATACCGAGCTTATTGCCCTCTATCTCAACGCCGATACTTGCGAGCATTGTCGGCAGCATATCAAACGTCGCCCACTCGCGGTTATGGAAGCGAGTATCGGGAGCCGAGGTGCAGTTAGGTGTGGGATTAAGTATAAGGTTAAAGCATGTACGTCTGTAATTCGGGTCAAAGTCCTTAAAGAAATTCTGATCCATACTAAGGTGGTCGCCGTTAATTACGATGGTAGTGTTCTCATAGAACGGCTGAGACTGTATCCAACGTACAAACTTAACCGTCTCTGCCTGGCTGTAGAATATTACGTTTGCATACTGCTTATCAAACGGAGTCTTGGCATTGGGAGAAAGGTAGCCGTCCGGGAAGTGCGTATCAGCCGTTTCCATAACGAAATAGAACGGTTTGTCTTCGCCTGCCAAACGTGTAAGCTCCATCTTTGCATATTCATAGAGCTTATCATCCTCATAGCCCCACCAAACACTGTAATCCTGAGGAATGAAGTTATCTTCCTTCGCACGCTTGTGGTCCATTATCTTGTAATCGCCGTGCTCCTCAAAGAAGTAGTCAAGTCCGCCGAAGGATGCATCTGCACCGAACATAACGGTTTGATTATAGCCCTGTTCTTTTAATATATCACCTATTGTGGTAGCTCCCGGCAGGAAGTTGTCGGCAGAGCCGTATGCATTGGCACCGACCGGCACCTTCATGGGCAAGCCGCTACTCATATTCACCATTGAAGCCACAGACCAGTTGGCGCCCGTCGAGGACGGATTACCGCCGAAGCCCTCGGGAAGATCCGAGAAATTGTAGCCCTCCTTTGAGAGCTTTCCAAGGTCGGGAAGAAGATTTGTGTCCATATATCCGCCGAGCTCTTTTGAGAAATACGAGTTCTCCATAGATTCAAGATAAATATGGATAAGGTTGCGCTTTTTCTCCGGGAAGGTCATTTTAACCTTTTTGGGATCGGCAAAATTATCTTCTATGTACGGCGAATCATCAGCATAAGCCGCATAGAGCTTTTGAAGAGAAAGCTTTTTTACACCGAACACCACGCCGCCGGAAAGCATAAGAAGTGCCAAGAAAAGAGCCGTGAGACGTCTTGCAAGTCCCGAAAATACGGTGCGCTGTTTTTCGTGAAGCTTGTACAAGATTTTTCTCGTTGAAAAAGCAAATACGCAAAACAGAACTGTTACCACAGCCGTAAGCAAAACAGGACCTTGGAACAGCGTATTCATAACCTCGGGGCTTGCGCCGCCGGTGTCGGAATTCAAATTTATCATCATTTGGTCGGGTGTAAGTCCGGCAAATGTATCTGCCGCCCAGATGGAAGCCGTGAATGCCGCCATACCGAGAGCAGCAAAAAGCATCGACAAAATACGAAGTATCCATGCGCCGACCTTGTGCTTCGGCTTTGTGTGTGAAAAGGATATTACACCCTCGACAACACCGCGACCGAACAAAAATACAAGCCCGACAGCCAAAACAAATACAAAATACTTGAGCGGATACCATTTACCGTGCTCCGATGTCAAAAGCACATTCGGTATTTTCAGTATCAGCGACATAATTCCGAGTGACGCCAAGTTACTCACTAAAGTATCGCGTAACACAGCAATAATGCAAGCAGGCGCGTTTTTCTTGCGCGTCAACAGAAAAATATCCGCAACGCTCAAAAGAAGTCCCGCAAGAACTCCCAAGAACCAAAACATATATATCCCTCTTTCATTACATTGTAACGGTAATTTTACCATACATAAAATCCGTTTGCAAGGATATTTTTTCGCAATTTGCACAAACAGGAAACTCATAAAGTAAAATTCCCGTAATTCCTGATAAATAAGGGGTTTTACGGACACAAGAATCCGCAAAACCCTTTATTAAATATATTTAGTTGTAAATTACACTTTGCCGTATCAGGCTTGTTTCATTGCTCATCGGAAAACAGCTTTTCCGCGTATCGCACAGCGCCCATGGCGTCCTTTGCGTAAGAATCGGCACCTATTCTGTCGGCATAATCCTGAGTCATAACGGCTCCGCCGACCATCACCTTACATTCGGGATAGCGTTTTCTTAAAAGGCGAATGGTCTCCTCCATATTCACAACCGTTGTAGTCATAAGCGCACTCAGACCCACGAGCTTAACCTTCTCTTTTATTGCTGTATCGACTATAATTTCAGGGTCAACATCTTTGCCGAGGTCGATTACGTCAAAGCCGTAGTTTTCAAGCAATACCTTAACAATGTTTTTCCCTATGTCGTGAATATCGCCCTTGACGGTGGCTATAACTACCTTATTCTTTTTCTCGCTGCCGTTCGCTTCGGCAGGTATGCTTGCCTTGATTTCGTCAAATGCCGCCTTTGCCGCATCGGCACTCATAAGAAGCTGAGGCAAAAAGATTGTTCCGTCCTCAAAGCCTTTACCGACAATATCAAGTGCCGGTATTAAATATAGATTTATAATGTCAAGAGGCTGTTCCGTCTTTAAAAGCTCTCTTGCATTCTCCCCTGCCGCTCCGGAAAGGCCGTTTATAACCGCAGTTTTAAGGTCGGTTTTATCATTTTTTGCCGTCGGTGCCGAATCCGACGTCTTGCTTATGTACGTCTCAAAATTTTCATCGTACCCGTTAAGCGCGCAATAGGAATAAAAAGCATTCATCATACTGTCGGATTTCGGATTTATAATACCTGCCGAAAGTCCGCTGCCCATGGCAAGAGTGAAAAATGCCGCGTTTATGTTATCGCGTTTCGGAAGACCAAAGGAAATATTTGAAACTCCCAAAACCGTATTTACGCCGAGAGTGTTGCGAACATATGACAGAGCCTGTAACGTTCTCTTTGCGTTTTCCGCCCCGGTGCTTACGGTCATAGCAAGCGTATCTATTATGAGGTCCTTTTTATCTATACCGTATTCCTTTGCGGTATTTATTATTTTCTCGGCTATTTTGATTCTGCCCTCGGCACTTTCGGGAATACCGCCTTCATCAAGCGTAAGGCAGACCACGACTCCGCCGTATTTTTTAGCGAGCGGAAAGATTTTTTCCATGCTCTCTTTTTTGCCGTTTACCGAATTTATAAGCGGCTTGCCGTTATATATGCGAAGTGCCTGCTCCATTGCCGCGGGATCGGAGGTGTCTATTTGAAGCGGAAGATTTGTAATTCCCTGTATGCCCTTAACGGTATCGCACATCACTTTCGGCTCATCGATTTCGGGCAAACCGACGTTAACGTCAAGTACATCCGCTCCGCATTCGACCTGAGACAGAGCCTCGGAAAAGATATATCCGCTGTCGCCCGAAACGAGTGCCGCTTTAAGTTTTTTCTTGCCTGTCGGATTTATTCTTTCACCGATTATTATAGGTCTTTCGCCTATTACAGCCGTTTTTGAGTATGATGTGACCGCTGTAATGCTTTTTTGCTTTACAGGTAAAACAGGGATATCCTTGCACAGCTTTACAGCCTCTTTCAGGTGCTCAGGCGTAGTTCCGCAGCAACCGCCGAGCAGCGAGACACCCATTTCGGCAAGTTCCTTTAAATCATTGGCAAAGTCCTCCGGTGTGACATTGAAAAACGTAACTCCGTTAACACATTCGGGTAGCCCCGCATTGGGATTTACTACCAAAGGCGTGCTTGAATATTTTAAAAGCTCCGGTAAAAGAGAAAGCATCTGACGAGGTCCGAGTCCGCAGTTAAAGCCTATTGCGTCAACACCGAGCCCCTCGAGCATAAATACCGCCGTCTTGATGTCGGAGCCGGTAAGCAGCTTGCCGCTCTCATCAAATATCATTGTTACGACTATCGGCAAGTCACAATTTTCCTTGGCGGCAAGAACCGCCGCTTTTATTTCGTATGTGTCACCCATCGTCTCGATAAGCACAAGGTCTGCGCCCGCTTTTTTGCCCGCGATAACCTGCTGCTTGTAAAGCTCGTATGCCGTCTCAAACGGTAATTCGCCGTACGGCTTTAAGAGCTTTCCCGTAGGTCCCAAATCAAGAGCGACAAAGGTTTTATCCTTGCCGGACACGGCCGTTTTAGCTATATCTATCGCGGAAGTAACAATTTCCTCCACCGTGTAATCGGTACCCTTGAATTTCAGCGCATTTGCACCGAAGGTGTTTGATTTTATTATATTGCAGCCGGCGTCCGCATACGCCTTGTGAATGGCATAAACGGTATCCCGATGAGTAATATTCCATGTTTCGGGAATTTCGCCGGCAGAAAGTCCGTTTTTTTGGAGCATTGTACCCATGGCTCCGTCAAAAAACAATCTCTCTTTACCTAAAAGGTCGATAAATTTCATAGCTTAACCTCTTCTGAATTCGCAGTTTTTATTTCCGCATGCGGCGCAGGCGTTAAAATTACAGTCCTTATCCTTGGTAAGCCCTATAAACGCCGTAACGGACTTTGTGGGTATCATCATACAATTCTCCGACAGGGTAAGCCCTATGCGCTTGGTGCAGTCAAGCAGCTTAAAAAACTCCTTTTGGCTCTCAAGCGACAAATCGGCATAACCGGGGCTGAAGCGCGGTCTTAAATAATAGCCTCGCTTCTCCTCTTCCTTTGCTATATTTTCGCAGACGTCATCGCAAAAGCTTTCGACAGCCGCCGCCGTTGCCGCTTGCATAACCGCCGCTCGCGCGGTGTCAACTCCCGCGTACCGTCTTACGAGAATATCGCTCTGCATACCGAGCGTTGCGGCAAAAAGCAATATTCTGTCGGAATTTCTCAAATGCTTCACAAGCTTTTCGGAGTGAAATTCGATACCGTCAAGCTTTACGTCACTGTCGGACAGGTATTCGAGTTTGCACTCTCTGTACAGACTTCTCGGCTGAATCGACGTAATTATTTCAATTTTAACGTGATTGATAAGGTCAAGGGTTTTTTCGTCCGCCTCACGACCTTTATAGCCGAGATAGCGAAGAACTTCCTTTGTGTTTATATCCATAAATGAAACATCCTCTGTGCCGAAAAAAATCGTTATTACATTCTTTTTTATAATAATACAAAAGCAGTAGGAATTCAACAATTTAATTTCTTGACTTAAGGCGGCTCTTATTTTAAAATTAAGCTGTAAAGGGAGTGAAGAAATGCGACTTGACAAATTTTTAAAGGTTTCGCGTATCATAAAAAGGCGTACTGTGGCAAACGAGGTGTGCGACGCAAAGCATGTCAACGTAAACGGCAAGCCGGCAAGAGCATCTTACGATGTAAAAGAGGGCGATGTTATTGAAATCACCTTCAGGCAAAAGGTCACAAAATATCAGGTCTTGAATGTAACCGAATACGCAACAAAGGAAAGCGCGTCGTCTATGTATAAGGAGCTTTAAAATGGGCTATATCGAAGATTTACGCAAGCTGATAGGTCACAAAAGAATTGTTCTCAACGGCAGCCTTGTAATCATAGAAAACAAAGACGGAAAAATTTTGATGCAAAAAAGAACATACCCGAAGGGCAAGTGGGGGCTTCCCGGAGGTCTTATGGAATTGGGCGAGTCAACCGTTGAAACAGCTGTAAGAGAGGTTCGGGAGGAAACTAATCTCACCGTCGAAAATCTCAAGCTGCTAGGTGTGTATTCCGGTAAGGATCATCTTTGCAAAGCGGAAAACGGCGACGAATGGTATGTTGTCGTAACCGCCTACACCACAAAGGATTTCAGCGGGACGCTTATGATAAACGACGGCGAATCGGAGGCTCTCGAGTGGTTCTGTCCGGAAGAGATACCGAAAAACATCCCGTCTACTCACCGCCTTGTGATAGACGATTACAAAAACGGCTTATAAAAACAGGCTTTTTAAAAATAAAAAAGGACTAAGCTCTTGCTTAGTCCTTTTTTGGAGCTGATAGGCAGACTCGAACTGCCGACCTCATCCTTACCAAGGATGTGCTCTACCACCTGAGCCATATCAGCAAACCGCACTACTTGCGAATGCTTGAATATTATACACAAGGAACTACCCTTTTGTCAACACTTAATTTGAATAAGGAGAGGCTTTTACGTCAATAATTTTCAAAGAAGTGCGAAACAGGGCTGTTTTAAGTCTATTTTCCCCGAGCTCGGCACAAAAACAAAAAAATATACTTTTTTTAAGCTTACGCATATCCGGATACTTTACAAAAACAACCGCAAATTTCAATTTCACATATACAAAAAGTCGTCTGTTTCTTGTGCGAACTCACAAAAATGTAACAATAATATCGTCACTTATACATATTGTATGTCTAAATACTACAAATTACCCGTAAAAAGAATATTAAACTTGCAAGAACTTCGCGAAAAGTGTATAATATTGTCATATTATATTGAGGGATTTTGCGCTTTATTTATCATTTTTTTGGTGTAAATTACTCATTCAGTGTAAAAACAGTATGTATGTATGTATGTATGTAAGGTAATTCAAGGAGGAACATTTTGGGCGGAGATTTACACTGCCACACCAAGCTGTCCGACGGCTCACTCGGAATAGAGGACTTGGTTCTTTTGGCAAAAAAGAAGGGAATCGAGACAATAGCTATAACAGACCATG
>OHYE01000992.1_pt1 | contig 12910 bp, 10 predicted proteins | sample 1580141 | NCBI WGS metagenome assembly OHYE01 (sample SAMEA3882530, study PRJEB24775) | human gut metagenome | biome: human-associated habitat; feature: intestine environment; material: feces | place: Netherlands | collected 2009/2010 | reverse complement strand
CGAGCATACACGACTGACTGCCATTCATACCCGCACTCTCTACACTTCCACCAGACATTTCTGCGGGACTTTTCATTTATCATATCAGGAGTAAGCGGAAGATTCCGGTCTGACCATTCCTGTGCAAGCTGAGGGTGCGTTGTGGCGAAATCATTAAATCCTTTCAGCAGAAGTTGTCCACTGCAATAAGGGCATTGGCTGCCACCTGAACGAGTGGAAATAAGGGTATTCCATTCGTGACCTTTTCTGCACTTCCACCATACCTTCCGATTCGCAAAAACTGTAACCATATCAGGCTTTAATGGGTAATTCCTCTCAGACCACTCAGAAGCGATTAGAGGGCGCTGTGAGGCAAGGTCGTTAAATCCCTCCAAGACCTTGTTATGAGAGCAATACGGGCAGCCTGTGCCGCTTATCGCTCTGCTCTTAACCGTTGCTGTCCATTCGTGACCATATTTATCCTGCCAAATCACTTTCTTGTGTGAGCCTGTCGTTACCATTGTCGGTTTCAGCGGATCATTCTTACTCGACCATTCATCAGCCAGCTCCGGCTTCAGCGTTGCCAGATCATTGATACCCTCTATCACTCTTGCGCCTGAGCAGATTGGGCAGTTTTCGCCGTTTGAACGAGCTTTAACACTTGTCTGCCATTCGTGACCGCAAGCGCCTTTCCACCAAACGACTTTGTTTGAGCCGTATGTAATTCTATCCGGTGTAAGCGGCAGGTTTTTATCCGACCATTCTGCAACAAGCTCAGGGTGTACCTCTGATAAAATATTGCTCATACTCAATCCTCTCCTTCCTCTGCGATTAGCTTCATTATATTGGGAAAGCGTAGATTGGTATAGTTTGCGACGAGGCGAGTAAAAACTATGAGAAAATACAGAAGCCCCTGAGAAGCTATAACTTCTCAGGGGCGGTGTGAAACTAAAAATTATGCGATTTTTTTGTTGCTGCACCGATTTTAGCACCGATTGGTGTAAAATTGGTGTATTTGTGTAAAATCCGAGGTTTTCGGAAAATGAAGTACATCTCGTTTTAGTAGAGCTTTGCGCCCGCCGGAATATGGTCATCTACAATCAGAAGATGGAGCTTTTCTTCGCCTTCTTCGTGGTGTACCGCACTAATCAGCATACCGCAGGAATCAATGCCCATCATCGGTCTTGGCGGAAGATTGGTAATAGCGATACAGGTCTTGCCGACAAGCTCCTCCGGCTCGTAATAGGCGTGAATACCGCTTAAAATCACTCTGTTAGCGCCTGTGCCGTCGTCCAGCGTGAATTTTAAAAGCTTCTTGGACTTTGGTACTGCTTCGCAGGCAAGCACCTTGACCGCCCGGAAATCGGACTTAGAGAAAGTCTCAAAATCTACGAAATCCTTGAACAAAGGCTCGATCTCTACTTTAGAGAAGTCGATCTTTTCCGGCTCGGCTTTTGGCGCTTCGGACTCGGTTTTGTTTACACCATTTTCGTCCTTTACACCATTCAAGGGTTTCATTGTCGGGAAGAGCAGCACGTCTCTGATTGCCTCAGCTCCTGTCAGAAGCATACACATACGGTCAATGCCGAATCCAATACCACCGGTCGGCGGCATACCGATCTCCAGTGCGTTCATGAAGTCTTCATCTGTTGTATTGGCTTCATCATCGCCCTGTGCAAGCAGTTCTTCCTGGGCTTTAAAACGTTCTCTCTGGTCGATCGGGTCGTTCAGCTCAGAGTAAGCATTTGCCATTTCCCATCCATTCATGAAGAACTCGAAACGCTCTACATATTCCGGATTTTCTGGCTTTTTCTTCGTCAACGGCGAGATCTCAACCGGGTGGTCCATAACGAACGTCGGCTGAAGCAGGTGCTCCTCTACAAACTCCTCAAAGAAGAGATTCAGGATATCACCTTTTTTATGTCTCTCTTCAAACTCAATATGATGTTCTTTTGCAAGTTCTCTTGCCTGCTCCAGAGTCTCAACTTCATTCCAGTCAACGCCTGCGTACTTCTTCACTGCGTCAACCATTGTGATACGCTCGAACGGCTTGCCGAGATCCATCGGGATTCCCTTGTATACGATCTGTGTCGTTCCGAGCACTTCCTGTGCAACAAAACGATACAAATTTTCTGTCAGATCCATCATGCCGTGGTAATCTGTAAATGCCTGGTAAAGCTCCATCAGAGTGAACTCCGGATTATGTCTTGTATCAAGACCCTCATTACGGAATACACGTCCGATCTCATATACCTTCTCGAGTCCTCCGACGATCAGTCTCTTCAGGTACAGCTCAAGGGAAATACGAAGCTTCAGATCTTCGTTCAGGGCATTGAAATGTGTCTCGAACGGTCTTGCCGCTGCTCCACCTGCGTTCTGTACAAGCATTGGAGTCTCAACTTCCATGAATCCTTCTCCGCTTAAATACTTGCGGATCGCACTGAGAATCTTGGAACGCTTGATAAAGGTATCTTTAGACTCTGTATTCATGATCAGGTCTACATATCTCTGACGGTAACGGGTATCTACATCTGTCAGACCGTGGAACTTCTCCGGGAGGATCTGTAAGCTCTTGGAGAGGAGTGTCACCTTCTCTGCATGGATAGAAATCTCACCTGTTCTTGTTCTGAAAGCAAATCCTTCCACTCCGAAGATATCACCGATATCCGATTTTTTAAAATCAGCGTAAGACTCTGTTCCGATCGCATCTCTTGCAACGTATACCTGGATGCTTCCCTGTAAATCCTGGATATTGCAGAAAGAGGCCTTGCCCATGACTCTCTTAAACATCATACGTCCTGCAATTGCCACATGGATCGGGTTTGCGTCCATGATATTTCTTCTCTCTTCGTAATCCTTTTTAAGAGCTTCTTTCGCCTGCTCCTCATCCATTCCCTCTACGTTCGGCTCCTGGCGGTCTTTTAACAGCTCAGTCTCATGTGCCTCGTAAAGACCTTTCACCTCAAGCGAATGATGTGTCTGATCGAACTTTGTAATCTGGAACGGGTCTCTTCCGTTCTGCTGCAGCTCTGCAAGTTTCTCGCGGCGAACCTTCAGTAAGTGGTTAATGTCCTGTTCCTGTGTCTGCTGTGCCAATCTCTTCACTCCCTTTTCTTTGTATTTTATTAGATATTTCTCTGGATAGAAAGTACTTTGTACTGCATAATTCCGGCCGGTGTTTCTACATCGACAATATCATCCTTGTGCGCGCCGATCAGAGCTTTTCCTACCGGAGACTCGTTGGAAATTTTTCCTTCCAGGCTATTTGCCTCGGTGGAACCAACGATCTGGAACTCAATTTCTTCGTCATACTCCAGATCCAGTACGTCTACTTTACATCCGATATTGATCTTATCAGAATCTACTTCATCCTCAACAACAACCTCTGCGTTTTTCAGGATTTTTTCGATCTCTTCAATTCTTGCCTCGATATCACGCTGCTCATCTTTTGCTGCATCGTACTCGGCGTTCTCGGAAAGGTCTCCCTGCTCTCTTGCTTCTTTGATTTTACCGGCAATTTCTCTACGTTTGTTTACTTTGAGATCATGAAGCTCGTCCTCCAGTTTTTTCAAGCCGGCATAGGTAAGAATCGTTTTTTTCTGTTCCATTTTATACACCCTTTCTATCGTTTCTGTATCCAGTCATATCTGATTTTATTCTGTAAACTCTCCGGAAATGCGCTGTATTTTCAGTATTCCCGGTTGAAATAAGGATAGACTCCGCCTATCCTAACAATTAAAGTAGTATAAAGGATTGCCCACGGAATGTCAAGAAAAAAAGAAACGCAGGAAAGATTTTCTTTTTCACAAATCCTTCCTGCATCTTTCTCTTATTTTTCCTTTATTTTTCGGATGAGCTTCCTGTCAGTGCTTTCTTTTTCCAATTTCCTTTTTTATAGAAAATCAGCGTCAGAAGCGCACCCATGCACCAGCTTACCAGCATGGAAATCCAGAGTACCTGATATCGCCCGTTTGGCAGCTCCGGCGTTCTGGTCAGAAAGGCCAGACCGTATGCCAGCGGCACACGGATTACAACGGTAACAACCATCGAAATCCACATCGGGGTCATCGTATCGCCTGCTCCACGCATGACGCCGGAAAGCGCCTGTGTTATTGCCATGGCAATATAGCCGACCGCAAGGATCTTCATCATATTGGCACTTAATGTTACGAGCTCTGTGGTATTCGTAAAGATTCCCATCAGATGATGGCCGAAAATAACAATTAAAAGGGTAATGGTCGTTGAGGTTCCGACTGCAATCAGTGTTCCCTGTTTTGCGCCCTGCTCTACACGGTCCATACGGCGTGCACCGACATTCTGACCGGCATACGTTGTCATCGCGGTACCAAACGAAAAGTTCGGCATCATTGCAAAGCCATCGACACGCATGATGATAACATTCGCGGCGATAACCATTTCACCGAAGCTGTTGGTCAGCGACTGTACGATAACCATCGCCATGGAGAAGATCGCCTGGGTAATACCGGACGGCAGACCAAGGCGGATAATTTCCATCGAATACTGTTTTTTCATTTTCAGATATTTGGGTCTGAAATCAAAAATGTCGGTCATACGCATCAGACGCCACATGCAGAGTACTGCAGAAATTGCCTGCGCAATCACGGTCGCGTATGCAACTCCGGCAACGCCCATGTGGAACTGGGAAACGAATACAATATCCAATACAATGTTGATGACCGTTGCCACCAGCAGATAAATCAGCGCCGAAATCGAATCGCCGAGTCCGCGAAGAATACCACATAGAATGTTATAGTACGCACTGCCGGCACAGCCCACCATCAGGATCACCAGATACGAGGTACACCAGTCGATGATAGAATCCGGTGTTTTCAGCATTTCCAGCAGCGGTCTTGAGAGGACGGCTCCCAGAATCATAATAATGATGGAAGAAATTGCTGTCAGCGTGACGCAGTTTCCGATCGTCATCGAAAGCTCTTTTCTTTGTCTTGCTCCAAAATACTGCGACACCATGACGCCGGCGCCGACGGAAATTCCGACGAACAGAACCAGAAGCAGGTTTAAGATCGGGCTGGCGCTTCCAACTGCCGCAAGCGCGTTGTCCCCGACATATTTTCCGATTACAATACTGTCAACCGTGTTGTAGAGCTGCTGGGCAATGTTGCCGATCAACATAGGGATTGTAAAAGCTACAATCTTTTCCCACGGCTTTCCCACCGTCATGTCGGACGGTGCGAAAAGTTCTTTGATAGTCATACACTACACTCCCTCTTTTGTTTTTTTATTCCCAATACCTCTAAATGTCAGTATAGCATAGAAAAAGTACCCGTGATATATCAATATTGGCATATCATAGGTACTTTTTTGACTTATTTTACTTACTTGTCAGCCGCGTTCCCACTCATTCAGCATCTGTTCCAGCTCCTGCAGGCTCTCCACCTGGTTGATCGCTGCGCGCAGTTTCGCCGAGTGCGGGAATCCCGCCGTGTACCACGCAACGTGCTTCCGCATCTCGCGGATGCCGATCGCGCCGCCTTTGTATTCCACCTGCATGCGCGCATGGCGAAGCATCATCTCTTTTACCTCATGCTGCGTCGGCTTTGCAAGTGTTTCTCCGGTTTCCCTGTAATGAAGAATCTGTTTAAAAATCCACGGATTTCCTTCCGCGCCGCGGCCAATCATAATGCCATCGCAGCCCGTCTGTTCAACCAGCGCTTCGGCGCTCGCCGCATCAACCACATCACCATTTCCGATGACCGGAATCGAAACCGCTTCTTTTACCTGACGGATGATATCCCAGTCTGCTTTTCCGGAATAGAACTGTGCCCGCGTTCTTCCATGCACCGCAATCGCAGCCACACCGCAGTCCTCGAGAATCTTTGCAATCTCCACAGCATTCGCCGACTCTTCGTTAAATCCCTTTCGAATTTTAACTGTCACCGGCTTTTTCACTGCCTTTACCATACCGGTCACAATCTTCCGCACCAGCGCAGGATCCTTCATCAGCGCGGAGCCCTCGCCGTTGTTGACGACCTTCGGCACCGGGCAGCCCATGTTAAAATCCAGAATGTCAAACGGCCGCTCCTCGATCTGTGCGGCAATCTGCGCCAGAATTTCCGGATCACTGCCAAAAAGCTGGAGCGATACAGGATGTTCACCCGGATGAATCGTCATCAGATCCTCGGTATTTTTGTTCTTATACAGAATCGCCTTCGCGCTGACCATCTCCATACAGATCAGGCCTGCTCCCTGCTCCTTGCAGAGAACGCGGAACGGCAGATCCGTCACACCTGCCATCGGTGCGAGCACGAGCGGATTTTGCATTTCCACATTTCCGATTTTCAGCGGAGACATCGTCTGGAGCGTACGTTTCTTACTTTCCATCCGGCTTCTCTCCGTCTTCTTCTGCGAACGCTTCCTCCGGCACTTCCTCGCCGAGGAAGAAAACGCGGTAATACAGCTCCAGAGATTCCAGCAGATCCTTTTTCTCCTCCTGATACTGCTTGATCCGCAGCGCACCGCCGATCTCATCGTACATCGCATCCGCATCTACAGCCTCTGTTTCGAACTGCAGACTGCCGTCACTGTCAAACCACATGGTGAAAATGCCGCCGATTTCCACGGTGAACATAACGCACATGATATGAAGCTCATCCTGCACGGACTGCGGCAGGGATGCAAAATCCTGGTTAAAATAATATTTCTGCTCATACGCACTCGCTCCGCAGAGCACTACTTTTTCATCATCTGAATACATATATTTTCCTTTCCTGATCCAAGTTTTTTATACATAACTGTACAGGCCGCGCACTGAAACCTCGCCGGAATGCACTTCCGCGATCGTTCCATCCTCTTTTCTCACACGCAGCTCACCCGTCGACGTGATGCCGAGCGCCACACCCTCGAACGGCTCTTTCGGATCCAGCACACGCACCGGCTGATCCTTATTTGCAAGTACAGCCTCATAGGCTTCCTGCAGCGCCGAGAGATCTCCCGCCTCCAGGAATTTTTCGTAATTCTCCTCGAACGCCTCCAGCACCGCTGCGACTATTTTCGCCCGATTGACCGGATGCCCCATTTCGATCGCCAGTGACGTCGCGATCTCAGCAATTTCTTCCGGAAACTCCGTCTGGTTCACATTGATTCCCGTTCCAATGACGACATAATTGATGTAATCGATCTGTGCACTCATCTCGGTTAAGATTCCGCAGAGCTTTTTCCCGTTCAGCACCGCATCGTTCGGCCACTTAATTCTCGTGTCGACGCCGAGCGCTCTCTGTACCCCCTGCACAACAGCAAGTCCCATCACAATCGTCAGCATCGGCGCTTTGGCCGGCTCGAGATCCGGGTACAGCAGGAGGGACATCGAAACGGAAGTTCCCTCCGGCGATTTCCAGACTCTTCCGCGGCGGCCTTTTCCAGCGGTCTGCGTCTCGGCCGTTGTCAGTGTACCGTTCGGCGCTCCTTCTTCCGCCAGGCGCTTCGCCCACGTATTTGTCGAATCTACTTCATGGCTGTAATAGACCGTCTGTCCAACATATTTCGTATGCGTGCGGCTTTCCAGCTCGTCCTTCGTCATCAGATCCGGCTCGTTCAGCAGACGGTAACCTTTATTCTGTACCGCCTCGATCTCGTATCCTTCCTCTTTTAACTGATTCATGATCTTCCACACTGCAGTACGGGAAATTCCAAAATGTTCACACAAATCCTGACCCGAAACATTTTCTCCTGATTCTCGCAGAAGGCGCAGTGTCTCAGCTCTTTTATTTTCCAGCATATGATATCTTCACACTCCTCACATAAACCAACAGCAGCGCTGCGAAAGACGTGCTCCGCAGCGCTGCTGTACGTGTCTTGCCATTCTTCTATTATACACAGTCTGTTCCGGTTTTTCCACCAGAAAGTTTATGCACCAAGCGTTGCTGCCATCACAGCTTTGATCGTGTGCATGCGGTTCTCTGCTTCCTCGAAGACTCTCGACTGTGCGGACTCAAATACCTCATCGGTAACTTCCATCTCATCCAGTCCGTAACGGTCGTGGATCTCTTTTCCAATCTTTGTTTTCAGATCGTGGAACGACGGCAGGCAGTGCAGGAATACCGCGGTATCCTTGGCATTTGCCATTGCTTCTTTTGTCACGCGGTACGGAGTCAGATCGTGGATTCTCTCCTCCCATACGCTGTCCGGCTCACCCATGGATACCCAGACATCCGTATAGATAACATCGGCGTCTTTCGTTCCCTCTTTTACATCCTCGGTGAGGGTGATGGTTGCGCCGCTCTCCTTTGCATACTCTTCACACTGTGCAACGAGTTCCGCGTTCGGGAAGTATTTCTTCGGTGCGCAGGCTACAAAATCCATACCCATTTTTGCAGATGCAATCATCAGGGAATTTCCCATGTTGTAGCGGGCGTCGCCCATGTAAACGAGTTTGATGCCTTTTAAGTGGCCGAACTCTTCCTGGATTGTCAGCATATCGGCGAGCATCTGGGTCGGGTGGTACTCGTTGGTCAGTCCGTTCCATACCGGGACTTTGGAATATTTTGCCAGCTCCTCTACGATCTCCTGGCCGAATCCACGGTACTCAATTCCCTCATACATTCCTGCAAGAACGCGGGCCGTATCTTTGATGCTCTCTTTTTTACCGATCTGGGAACCGGTCGGGTCAAGATAGGTGGTTCCCATGCCGAGATCATGTGCGGCTACTTCGAAGGAACAGCGGGTTCTGGTGCTGGTTTTCTCGAAGATCAGCGCAACGTTTTTACCGCGCAGGGTGTCCACCGGAATGCCTTTCTTTTTCTTATCCTTCAGCTCTGCGGACAGATCCAGCAGATAGGAAATCTCTTCCGGGGTGAAATCCTTTAATGTCAGAAAATCGCGTCCTTTTAAATCCATGGTGTGTTCCTCCTTAAATATATCGGTATGTAATGTATTTTTATCGCTTAAGATGGTTTCTATTATGAAACAGGCCGGCGCATCTGTCAAGGGGTGAAATGTATATTTTTACGTATTTTACTTGTATTATTCATAATATATGTATTTTTATACATTTTTATTCTGTTATTCTTACCGGCAACTACAGAATCTGCCAGTGGCAGCTCCCTCCGGATGCAGAGCAATAAAAAATTCTCCCGTGTCCGGCATGATGCGTTTCACGGGAGAATCCTGCTTTTTTATTTCTGTCCTTCTTTCCCTGCCGGGCCTTTCTGCTCTTCCACGATTCCCTTGAATGTGGTAGCCAGACTTGCCAGTCCCTGCAGATCGGACGGAACAACAATCTTCGTTGCTTTTCCATTCGCCAGAACACCAAGTGCCTCGAGACTCTTTAAGGTAAGAACCGCATCGTCAGCACCTGCCTCTTTGATGGCACGGATACCATCGGCATTTGCCTGCTGTACTTTGAGGATCGCCTCCGCCTGGCCTTCTGCCTCGCGGATTCGTTTCTCTTTTTCTGCCTCAGCACGAAGAATCGCTGCCTGCTTCTCTGCCTCTGCATCCAGGATCGCAGACTGTTTTTTACCTTCGGCAACCAGGATGGTCGATTTTTTCTCACCTTCTGCAATCAGGATTGCTTCACGGCGTTCACGCTCTGCTTTCATCTGTTTCTCCATGGCTTCCTGAATGGCTGCCGGAGGCATGATGTTTTTCAGCTCAACACGGTTGACTTTAATGCCCCACGGGTCGGTTGCGATATCGAGAGCTGCCTGCATCTTCGTGTTGATAATCTCACGGGATGTCAGTGTTTCGTCCAGCTCCAGATCTCCGATGATGTTTCGAAGTGTCGTTGCGGTCAGGTTTTCAATGGCCATCAGCGGATTTACAACACCGTATGCGAACAGCTTCGGATCGGTAATCTGGAAAAATACGACCGTATCAATCTGCATCGTAACGTTATCTTTTGTAATGACCGGCTGCGGCGGGAAATCCACCACCTGCTCTTTTAAGTTCACGCGGATTGCCACGCGCTCGATAAACGGAACCTTAAAATGAAGACCGGTTGCCCAGGTGCCTTTGTATTTTCCAAGACTCTCAACAACGTAAGCACTGGCCTGCGGCACGATCTTCACACACGATGCTGCAATAAACAGTACAATCACAAGAAGAAAAATCATTAAAATTCCTGCAATTCCTCCACCACTCATGTTTCATTTCCTCCTTCTTTTTCTTTGACCTTTACAATCAGCTTGACGCCTTCCACACGGAGCACTTCCACCACGGTCTCTTTCGGGATAATGCCTCCTTCGCTTTCCGTTCTCGCAGTCCAGGTGTTTCCGCCCAGCGATACCTTTCCGGTGCCTGCCAGGTTGGAAATCTCTTCTGCGACGATCCCTTCCATTCCAATCACGCGGTCTACATTTGTTTTTAAGGTATCCTTATTCAGGAAACGGACGGCTACAGGACGTGTAAAAATCAGAAGTATCAGCGATACAACAAGAAAGCAGACCATCTGAATTACAAATCCGGCTCCGCACATAGCTGCGATCAGAGCAATCAGGGCGCCGCCCGCAAACCAGATGGTTGCCAGACCTAACGTTGCCGCCTCAATCACCAGCAAAACCACAAGCGCAATCAGCCAGTACACTGCATATTCCATGCTCCTCTCTCCTTTCCGATTTCTTGGCTGTTGGATTCATGATACTATATGAGAATGAAAATAGCAAGCGGAGAGGTGGAATATTCAGAAAAAAGACAGGATTTTAAGAACTGGTCGCACAGAGACAGCGCAGAAAACCCGATCTTCTTATTCTTCCATCACATCTTTTCATTTTAAAACGGCTACAACCATTCTTTACACACTCCTATCTGTTGTGATGCAGTTATAGAAACGAAGAAATTTGTAATGTTTAAAGCGTTCGAAAAAGCAGATTACATTTTCATAACGTTTTGCACCTGTGTGAAGTGAAAGGAATGGCTATAAAAATGAAAAACTGGAAAACAGCTCTTTCAAGAAGGAAATAAAGAAAGGAAATATAAAGACTGATTTTTTATTTATAAACTATCAATTCCAAGGCTTGACATCCATACAAAAACAGCTGCCACAACAAAATACATATGCATCTGTATAAAAAGTACCAAGGTAAATGCTAATAATTTCCAAAACAGCGATTTAATCTGCCTTGTATAACGAATGCACTCTTTTAGTGTCAGTTTTTGTTCTACAAACGGGTTTCTGCTGTATTGCTTTAATATCTTCGCCGCGACACGAATTTTTTTCCCTTGATATGTCATTTCTTCTTTGGCAAGATACATTGCACCAATGAGCAGATGAAAGAAAATCAGATCTCCATATTCTCTGGAAAGATGCTTTTCTTTCAGAAACTGTTCAAAATCAGATGCAATCAAAATCCAGTTTCTCATCAGATTCTTTTTCGGTTGATATGTCAGGGACTGGAGATTTTCACGGTAAAGAACGATGCTCTGTGGGACAAAAGCATATTTCGGATGGCATGCACAGCATCTAAAATTATGTGCCTTGTCTTCGGCGTAACTGTATGGGGGAATCCACAAATCGTGAGACTCCAGAAAAGATTTGCGGTAGAGTTTTCCCCAGTCGTAAGAAAGCGTTCCTTTTTGAAAAAATCCATGAAACCGGAACTCTGCGCTGTCCGGGTTTTCTTTTTCCAGATTACTGCAGCATTTCACTTTTTCGCCATTCGCCCTCCATCTGCGATATGTTCCGATCACAATATCTGCCTGCTCTCTTTCTGCCCGTGCGGCAAGGGAACGTATGGCAGATGAATCGTCCAGCTTGTCGTCTGCATCCAGGAAGAGAAGATATTTTCCTGTTGCTTCTTTTATCCCTGCATTTCTGGCTGCTCCACTGCCTTTATTATTCTGATGAATCACACGGATTCTTGGATCTGCTGCAGCAAGTTCCTCACACATTTGATTGGAACGATCTGTTGAACCGTCATTCACCAAAACAATCTCCAACTCTGAATAGTCCTGTTTTCGTACGCTCTCAACACACTCCGTCAGAAATTTTTCCGCCTGATAGACCGGAATAATCACACTTACCAGTGGATAAAACATCTTTTTTCTTTCCTCTTCTCCTATTCTTTGTACCCAAAATATAGCGGATTTTTAAAGAAACGTCAACTGAACTTTGCTTTCTTTTTGTTTTCATTTACAAATGTCTCAGCGTATTGATTCCTCCATTATTCTATAAAACAAGCTATTTCTCATCCACTCTTTACACCACAGTATATGTTGTGCTAAAGTTATAAAAGGGTCAAACATTTGCACACCCATTCCTATTTTTCCTGAAAACATTTTTCGGATATATTCTGCACGTTGGACATTACTGGCAGTATTCCTACTTAGCAGTTGCATCAATATATGGCTTTGGCGAACAGATCATAAAAAAATACGTTTTATCTGTCTGGATGCTTTTGTCATGTTGTTAATCATGAATCTTGGAAATGGATATATCCATTATTACCAGATGCTATCTTAAATAAAATACCAGAAAATGAGCGGTCCAGTGTATATAATTATGAGACAAGTTCCCAATGGCTGCTGTCTGGACTTGAACCTTATGACAAATACTGTATTACAGCAGACCATTTTTCGATGCTTTCAAATGAAATTTTTCAGCATATTCAAAATTTATTCGAGCACAGAGAGCCTATGTACATAGTAACAGGGCGCAATGTGCAGATTCAAAACCAAATTGTACAAACATATCTGGAAAAAGATTATACTGAATTGTATACCAACAACATTTATACATTATATCAAAAAATTCCTTAAACACTAAATAAATCGTTCTCACTATTAAAGTAAAGAAAAAAATATATCAACTTCTACAAAGAAAATTGAACAACTTTGACAATGTAAACTGATTTTTTGTACTGTTTCGTTATCGAAAGTATACTGTTTTTTTTGGTACAATATACGAAAGGATCGTTACAAATGAAAAAACAGATCATTGATTTTGTCATCACATGGG
>OHYE01000990.1_pt1 | contig 12921 bp, 14 predicted proteins | sample 1580141 | NCBI WGS metagenome assembly OHYE01 (sample SAMEA3882530, study PRJEB24775) | human gut metagenome | biome: human-associated habitat; feature: intestine environment; material: feces | place: Netherlands | collected 2009/2010 | reverse complement strand
CATGGAAAAAATGGGCCCTGTCTGCACCAAGCTCAGAGAAACACTGACCGGTATCCAGATGGGCGAAATCGAAGGCCCCGAAGGCTGGGTCGTTAAGATTGACGCTGAATAATTTTTGCTGAACCGCAAAAGCAAACGCCCGGAGAATCCGGGCGTTTTGCGTTGAAGCTTGGGAACTTTCGGGTTCCCGTGCATTCAGGAATTACTTATGAGCGCGGTTTTTAAGACGCTCTTTCCAAATGCCGACCTGCTTTGCAACCTGAGAAGGTGCTGTGCCGCCGGTATGGTTGCGGGAAGCAATAGAGCCTTCGAGGGTCAGGCTGTCATAAACATCTTCACCGACTTTATCGCTGAATTCTCTTAATTCCTCAAGCGTGAGGTCGTGCAGACCGCAGCCTTTCTCGGAAGCGAGGCGTACAGCGCAACCGACGGCTTCGTGAGCGTCACGGAAGGGCAGGCCTTTGCGAACGAGGTAGTCTGCAAAGTCCGTGGCAGTCGGATAGCCGAGCATGACAGCTTCACGCATACGGGCTTTGTTGACCTGGATGCCGACGAGGAGCTGATCGAGTGGGCCCATTTGGACGCGGTCGAGCTCTTGCGGTATGCTTGCAACCTTGACTCTGTGGCGACGCGTCCCTTGCGCGAGGCGGTCGCCATGCGTTATCGACATATCTTTAAGGAGGTCAGCGGAGGATGAGAATCATCGGCGGCGAATGGCGCGGTCGTAAGATCGAGGAGCCCCGTGGTCGCGATGTCACCCGCCCCACGACTGATCGCGTGCGCGAGGCGTGCGCATCTATGGTCATGTCGGCATTCGATTTCGATTTGGACGAGGTTCGTGTTCTGGACGCCTTTGGCGGCTCCGGTGCCTTAGGGTTAGAGATGCTCTCTCGTGGGGCCCGCTCGCTCACGACGTTTGAGATCGATCGCAACGCCGCGCGGCTCATTACCAAGAATATCGAGTCGCTCTGCCGTGACCGTGCGCGTTGGCGTGTGGTCACGGGCGACATGCTGGCAAGTGCCTCGCGCGGTCGTGTACCGGGCGGCCCCTTTGATTTGGTCCTGCTCGACCCGCCCTATGCTTTTGGTGCCGAGCCGGTCGAGGAAATGCTGCAAAACCTGGCTCAGCAGGGTCTGCTTGCGCCTGGCGCTTATGCCCTGTTTGAGCATGCCTCCGCCGATGCGGGCGCGCATCCGGCAGGCTTTGAGACTGTACGTGAGAAGCGCTACGGCATTACCTCGGTCGACCTGCTTCGTTGGGTCGGCGATGACGACGGTGAGGACGATAGTGCCGTCACCGATGCCGATAACAACGATGCCACGACGTTTCAGGAGGACGCCCATGAATGACACCATCAACCGCGTGATCGTCCCGGGCACCTTCGATCCCATCACGTTTGGCCATATCGATGTGATCCGCCGCGCCCGCCGCATCTTTCCCAGTGTGATCGTCGCTGTTGCAGAGTCGCAGGGTAAAAACGGTGTGGGCACCACGTTTATGCTCGATGAGCGCGTGGCGCTGGCCCGCGAGGCGCTCGGTAATATCGACGGCGTCGAAGTCCTGCCCTTTACCGGCCTCTTGGTCGACTTCGCTCGTGAGCAGGGGGCGGGGGCCGTGGTCAAGGGCCTGCGCGCCATGACCGACTTTGAGTATGAGCTGCAGCAGGCCGACCTCAATTATCGCTTGGATAGCGAGCTGGAGTCCATCTTTGTCATGAGTGCTCCGCAGTACGGTTACATCTCGAGCTCGGTCGTTCGCCAGATCGCCTCGCTCGGCAGCGATGTATCGACGTTTGTGCCGCCCAACGTGGTCGAAGCGCTCAGACATCGCTTTTCGTGACGTTTTTTATTGCCTGGTGGCATGTGGTAAACTAGCTCGATGATATGTTACCTATGAAAGGAGACCGGATGCCGGGCGAGAATTTTCCTGGCGATAGGATCGTCAGCTTGGTCGATGAGCTCGAAGGGCTGATCGAGGAAGCCAAGCCGCCTTTCGGCAAGAACGCTCAGTTCAAGGTCATCGACGCCGACGTGTTCTTCAATATCCTCGACGAGATCCGCATGAGCTATCCCGAGGAGTGGCAGAAGTCCCGCCGTATCCTTAAGGAGCGCGAGGAGCTTATGGCTTCCGCCGCCGCTCAGGCTGATTCCATCATCGCCGACGCTCAGCAGCAGGCCCTCACCATTGCCGGTGAGCAGGAGATCGTCCGCCTTGCGCAGCAGCAGGCCGACGACATCCGCGATCGTGCCCAGCAGTACGAGCGCGAGACGCGTTATGCTGCCGAGGACTACGCGGAGCAGGTCTTTACGCACCTGGAGGAGAACCTCAAGAGCCTGACTGGCACCGTTACCCGTTGCCGTCAGCAGCTCAACGAGGGTGCCGCCCAACAGAATGGTCAGTGGTAATGGCTGAGTTTCCGAGCGTTACCGTCGATCTTTCCGAGCAGCTCGAGTTTCCTGGAGATTCGTATCCGCTGACCGGTAAGGTCGATGTCGCCACCTACACGGTGGGCGAGAAGGAGTACCAGCTTCAGGACGGCATCGACTACGACGTTGTCTTTACCAATGCCGGTACCGGTGTCTTGCTCACGGGCATGGTCCGCGCGCACGCCACCGGCGAGTGCGACCGTTGCCTGGAGCCCGCCTCGTTTGATATCGCCGGCGAGATCGAGGAGTTCTACCTCTTTGAGGAGCCCGAGGATCCCGAGGCCTACGAGGACGGCTACGAGCTCCTGTGTGAGGACCGCATCGTCGATCTGGGTGAGCCCATCAACGACGCGGTCGTCATGGACACGCCGTTTGTGGTGCTCTGCAAGCCCGATTGCCGCGGTCTGTGCCCCACATGCGGTTGCAATCTCAACGTCGAGCAATGCGATTGTGCCGCCCAGGCAGAGGCAGAATGGGCCGCTGCCACGGAAAATCCATTTGCAGCATTGAAGAATCTCAAGCTTGATGAGTAAAACTGTGGTAGTATCGCTACTTGCGCGTAATCGCCACACTGGATAGTTCATAAGGAAGGTCACTATGCCCGTACCTAAACAAAAGCAGGGTCGTATCCGCACTCACACCCGTCGTTCCGCCAACATGAAGATCTCGGCTGCGGCTCAGTCCACGTGCCCCCGTTGCGGCGCTGTCAAGCTTCCGCACCACGTGTGCCCCAGCTGCGGTTTCTACAAGGACCGCGAGGTTATCGTTACCGAGTAACGGTATACTCTGGATGCGATGCCGTTCCAAATGGAACCACAATGGCCGGCTCAATGAGTCGGCCATTTTTGTATAAGGAGCATGTATATGAGTAACGTTCGCGTTTGTGTAGACGTTGTGGGCGGAGACGAGAAATCTCAGGTTGTTCTCGATGGTATCGAGGCTGCACTTGCCGCCGATCCCGATATCGAGGTCTTGGCAGCTGGCCCCGCCGAAATCGTCAATCCCTTTGCCGCTTCCCATGCACGTGTTGAGGCCCTTGAGGCACCTGACGTTATCGCCATGGATGACGATCCCATTCGCGCCGTGATGACCAAGCGTAAGTCGTCGATCGTGCTTTCTTGCCGCGCCATTAAGAAGGGCAACGCGGATGCGTTCTTCTCCGCCGGCTCCACCGGTGCCATGACCGCCGCCGCCACCGCCTATGTGACGCCGTTTAGGTATCAGGCCGAAGGCAAGAAGCAGCCGGTGCGCCCCTGTCTGACCAATGCGCTGCCCAATCGCGCCGGCGGTCTGACGGTGCTGTGCGACATGGGTGCCAACCCCGATGTGGAGGTCGATGACATGGTGCGTTTTGCCCAGATGGGTAGCGCCTATGCCCGCGTCGTCCTGGGCATCGAGCATCCTCGCGTGGGCCTGCTTGCCAACGGCACCGAGGATGAGAAGGGCTCCAACTTTACCAAGGCCTGTTTCCCTGCTATGAAGGCCGCCGTTCCTGGCTTTGTTGGTAACTGCGAGGGCACCGACCTCACCTCAGGTAACTTCGATGTCGTCGTTGCCGATGGCATGTCGGGTAATATCGCTCTCAAAGCTACCGAGGGCGCTGCCAAGTTTTTGCTGCAGGAGCTCAAGGGCGCCTTTATGGCCTCGCTCGGCACCAAGATCGCCGCGCTGCTCATTAAAAAGCAGATGCGCGAGATTAAGGCCAAGCTCTCTGGCGACGCCAAGGGCGGCGCGATTCTTCTGGGCCTGCGCGGCGTGGTCCTGATCGGCCATGGCGCCACCTCAGTCGAGGCTGTCAAAAACGGTACGCTCGCGGCGGCCGAAGCCGTTCGCGCCGGGCTGGTTGAGAATGTCGCCAACTCTATGGACGGTATCGTTTTATAAGAGCGAGTTAGGGCGCTGTTATGTGCTTCGCGGCGCACGTCGTGGGGTAGAATCAGAACCGTGTCTTGGTACCGCCCGGGCGGTACCATTCTTTTGGTATTCATGCACTATGAGAGGAAGCGCTATGGACCGCTCCGAAATCTTCGACAAGATCGCCGAGGTCGCTGCTGACGTTCTGGGCGTCGATGTTGCCGAAATTAGCGAGGAGACCACCTTTGACGACCTCGATGCCAACTCGCTCGAGCGCCTGCAGCTGGTTACGGCTATCGAGGACGAGTTCAACCTCGAGCTCGATGACGAGACTCTGCTCTCGCTCAACTCTGTCGCCGACGCCGTCGACGCTATCGAAGCTGCCAAGGAGGCCTAAGTCTTGGCTTTATCCGAACGACTTACGCGCGCCCAGGAAATCTTGGGCCACGAGTTCAACAATAAGGTGCTGCTGCGCGCGGCGCTTACGCATCCCTCGGCAGTCGAGGGCCAGCCGGTTTCTGCCAGCTATGAGCGCCTTGAGTTCTTGGGCGATTCCATTTTGGGCGCTGTGGTCGCACGCTCCCTGTTTGAGTCCTATCCGGAGTTTGACGAGGGCAAGCTCACGCGCCTGAAGGTGTCGCTTGTCTCGGGCGCTACGCTGTCCGAGGTTTCTCACGAGCTGGGCATTGACGACATCATCATCTTTGGTGCCTCCGAGACCGGTACCGGTGCGCGCGGCCTGCATTCGGCCCTCGAGAACGTCTATGAGTCGCTCGTGGGCGCGCTGTACCTGGATGCTGGCTGGGACGTTGCGGCAGAGTTCATTCACCGTACGCTTAAGCCGCATTTGGCTTCTGAGCGTGCCGAGCATCCTGCGAACCCCAAGTCGTTTTTGCAGGAGTGCGTGCAAGCCGACGGTCACGAGCCCCCGGCGTACAAGCTCGTTGGCTCCGAGGGCCCGGCGCATGCGCCCACCTTTACCGCCGTGGTGCTCATCGACGGTATTCGCCAAGGCCGCGGCTCCGGCTCCTCAAAGAAAGAAGCCGAGGGAGCCGCCGCGCTCGAAGCGCTCGACCGCATGGGCTACACCACCAACGGCGTGATTCTGAACAAGAAGCACGTGTAAGCGAGGAACCGTGTATCTCAAGTCCCTCACGCTCAAAGGGTTCAAGTCGTTTGCCGACCGCGCCCATATGACGTTTGAGCCGGGCCTGACCGTCATCGTCGGTCCCAACGGCTCGGGAAAATCGAACATCTCCGACTCCATCCTGTGGGTCCTGGGCGAGCAGAGCGCCAAGCAGCTGCGCGGCCAGGCCATGGAGGATGTCATCTTCTCGGGCTCGTCAGCGCGCAAGCCGGTGGGTGTCGCCGAGGTCACACTGGTGCTCGATAACTCGGACCATATGCTGCCCGTCGATTTTGACGAGGTCGCCATCACCCGTCGCATGTATCGCTCGGGCGAAAGCGAGTACCTCATCAACTCGAGTCCGTGCCGCCTGATGGACATTCAGGACATCCTGCACGATTCGGGCCTGGGCAAGGATACGCATTCCATCATCAGCCAGGGCAAGCTCGACGCCATTTTGCAGAGCCGCCCCGAGGAGCGCCGCGCCCTCATCGAGGAGGCCGCCGGCATCTCCAAGCACAAGCGCCGCAAGGAGCGTGCGCTCAAAAAGATTAAGTCGATGGACGAGCACCTGACGCGTGCCCGCGACATCAATAAGGAAATCGCCCGTCAGCTGCGACCGTTGGAGCGTCAGGTCGATCGCGCGCGTAAGTACAAAGAGCTGTCTTCGCGCGCGAACGAGCTTACGCAGATGCTGGCTGTCGACGAGCTGCGTTCGCTGCAGTCGCAGTGGAACGACCTGGAGAGCCGCTCCAAGGAAGGTGCCGCCGAGCTGGAGCTTGCGCAGTACCGCATGAGCGAAAAGGAGCGCGAGCTCGAGAAGCTCCAGGTTATGCTTGAGGAAAAGGGCCTGTTTGTGGGCGACCTGGGCGAGCAACGCCGTCATATGCAAGATGTGGTCGGCCGCATTAACTCCGACATGCGCCTGCTCGAGGAAAAGGGCCACAACATGGTGTCGCGCCTGTCTGACATGCGCGGTCAGATTTCGAGCTCCGAGCATCAGCGTCGTCGCGTGGTCGAGGAGCTCGAGGACGCGCGTGCGCAGCTTGAGGAAGTGACCGGTGCGTATATGCAGGCCCAGGAGGACGTTGACGCCGCTGGTCCTGCCGCCGCTGAGCTCCACGAGCGGCGCGTGGCGCTCGACAATCAGATTTCGCAGCTTACGCGTGAGCAGCGCGATGTGCAGCGCGTGGCCGATAACGCCGCGCTCGAGCTCGCCAAGGTGAAGGACTCGCTGAGCAATGCCGAGGTCGAGGACAACATGTATGCCTCGCGCCTGGAGCAGATTGACGAGCAGCTCGAGGAGGTCATGGCCTCGCTCGAGAGCCGTCGCGACCGCGCCGAGGAGCTTGAAGGCGCTCTTGAGGAAGCGCGCCAGGCTCAGGTTGATGCGCGTGAGGCCACCGAGACGGCACGCGCGGCCCTGAAGGACCTGCGTAATCGTGAGAGTGAGGCGCGCAACAAGCTGTCCGAGGTGCGCTCGGAGCTTGCCAGCCAAAAGAAACTCGATGCCCGCATGGCCGACAGCTCGCCGCTCGTGAGCCGTCTGGTGGGTGCGCTGGGCGACGATGTCTTGGGTCGTCTGGGCGACGTGCTGGAGGCCCCGCGCGAGCTTGAGGGCCTGGTTGAGCAATTGCTCGCCGGCGATATCGATGCGCTGCTGTTTGATGACGCCGCCACGCTTGAGCGTGCCGGTCGTGCGGCTCTGGACCAAAAGAAGGCCTCGGGCGAAGCACTGCTGGTGGCGCGCGGCGTGAGCGGCTCTACCGCCGCTGAGGGCGCTGCCGGTATCCGCCTGGTTGATCGTCTGTCCGTGCGCGCAGGCTACGGACCCGTCGTCGAGGCGCTGCTCGGCGGCTATTACATGGTCGATGACTTGGCTGCCGCGCTGTTGGCGCCGGTCGTTGACGGTGTGACCTATGTGACTCCCGATGGCGCCCGCGTAAGCTGTGGCGGCCTGGTGCGCGTGGGCCTCGATGCTGGCGAGGCCTCGGGTGCTCTGGAGCGTAAGCGTCGCATTCGCGAGCTGGAGGGGCTTGAGCCCGATCTGGCTGCCGTGTTTGAGCATGTGTCGGATCAGGTCGTCGAGGCCAATGCGGCCGTTGAGGAAGCGCGTGCCGCTGAGGGCGATGCCGCCGGCGAGATCGCCCGTCTTGAGGGCGAGCGCCGCTCGCTGCTTTCCGAGATCGGCCGCTTGGAGCAAAGCGCCAACAATGCCGAGGTCGAGCGCGTGCGCATCTCCAAGCGCCGCGAGCAGGCCTCCGAAGCCGTTCGCGCTGCGCGCCCGCGCGTTGACGAGCTCACCCGTTCGCGTGACGAGGCCCGCGCGCAGGCAAGCGATCTGGGCTTGCAGATTGCCGAGGCCAACGACGAACTCGACCGCGTTCGCCGTGACGATTCCGAGGCTGCCGGCAAGCTCGCCGACGCCAAGGTTCGCCTAGCCCAGACGAGCGAACGTCTGCGTTCGCTGAAGGGCCGCGTGCCCGACCTGGAGCATCGTCTTGAGGGCATCGACCGTCGTATCCGCGGAACACGCCAGGCCTCGCGCTCGCTCGAACTGCTGCGCCTGCGCGTCGATCCCATGCACGAACGCTATTCTGCCCTGTTGGAACGCGCGTCGGATTGGGCAGCGCGCCTGCGTGACCAGGCCTCTCTGGAGGAGGCGGACTCCGCTTCGCTCAAGAAGACCATCGAGGATGCCAAGGCAGAGGTTGCCCGCGCTAAGGAGCGAGTCGATACCGCCTCTGCCACGCAAAACGAGTTCAAGGTCGCGCGTGGCAAGCTCGAGGTGCAGGTCGAGGCTGCCATCAAGGCCATTACCGCCGATGGCACGACGGTGCTCGAGGAAGCGCTCATGCTTCCGGCGCCCACGGACCGCGATGCCGCCGAGCGCGAACTCAACCAGCTTGTGCGCCAGATCAACAACCTTGGTCCCGTTAACCAAGTTGCCATGGAGGAGTACGAGCAGCTCAAGCGCCGCGCCGACTATATCGAGGAGCAGCTGGCCGATCTGGAGAGCGCACGCAAGGCGCTCACCAAGATCACGGTGGCCATTGATCGCAAGATGCGGAAGGCCTTCCTGGTGACGTTTGAGAAGGTCGACGCGAACTTCCGCGAGATCTTCGCTATGCTCTTCCCGGGCGGCCAGGCTCATCTGGAGATGACCGATCCCGAGCATCCTGCCGAGACGGGTATCGAGGTCGTGGCGCAGCCGCGCGGCAAGCGCATCACCAAGATGATGCTCATGTCGGGCGGCGAGAAGAGCCTGACGGCGCTCGCCCTCCTCTTTGCTGTGTACCGCACGCGCACGGTGCCGTTCTATGTGCTGGACGAGGTCGAGGCGGCACTCGATGACGCCAACCTGTCCAAGCTCATCGGCGCGCTCGATGTGTTGCGTTCCGATACGCAGCTCTTGGTAATCTCGCATCAGCGCCGTACTATGGAGGACGCTGACGTCCTCTATGGCGTCTCGATGCAAGCCGACGGCGTCAGTCGCGTCGTCTCGCAAAAACTCGATCGCGAAACCGGAAAGGTCGTGAATGCATAATGGGATTCTTCGATGCTCTCTCGCGCGGACTTGAGCGCAGTCGCGAGGCCCTCAACGAGGTCTTTTACTTTGGCGGCGAGGTCGACGAGGATTTTTGGGAGGACCTTGAGGACACCCTCGTCATGGGTGACATGGGCGCCGAGGTCGCCATAAAGGTCTCCGATGACCTGCGTGATGCCGCGGCTAAGAAGAACCTCAAGACCGCCCCGCAACTCCGTCGCGCCCTGGCCGAGCAGCTTGAGCAGCACTTTGTGCCCATCGAGCGCGATCCGTTCTCCGATACGCCGAGCTGCGTGCTGTTTGTGGGCATTAACGGTGCCGGCAAGACCACGACGGTCGGTAAGATCGCGAGCGCCATGGCCGCCCGCGGCAAGAACGTCGTGATCGGTTCGGCCGATACCTTCCGCGCTGCAGCTATCGAGCAGCTCGATGTGTGGGGCCAGCGCGCCGGTGTTCCCGTCATCAAGCGCGACCGCGGCTCCGACCCGGCAAGCGTTTGCTATGACGTGCTCGACGAGGCCGATAAGCGTGGCAGCGACCTGGTGCTTATCGATACCGCCGGCCGCCTGCACACGAGCCCCGAGCTCATGCGCGAGCTTGCCAAGGTGGTCAACGTGACGCGCAAGCGCGCCGCCAATATGGCCGCCGGTCCCATGCCGGTCTCGGTTGTCCTCGTGATCGATGCCGCGACGGGCCAAAACGGCCTGAACCAGGCGCTCGAGTTTAACGAGGCGCTGGGTCTGGACGGTATTATCATGACAAAGCTCGACGGCACGGCAAAGGGCGGTATCGCCATGGCCGTGGCCGAGAAGCTCAAGCTTCCCATCCTGCGCATCGGCGTGGGCGAGCAGGTCGATGACCTGCAGGAGTTCAATGCCAAAGATTTCTGCCGCGCCCTGGTGGGCGAGTCCAACTAAGGAGTAACCAGTGTTTGATTCCCTGAGCGATCGCCTCAACGACACATTTGACCGCCTGCGTGGCAAGGGTAAGCTGACCGAGGCCGACATTACCTCGGCCATGCGCGACATTCGCATGGCGCTGCTCGAGGCCGACGTCAACTTCAAGGTCGTCAAGGAGTTCGTCGCCAAGACCAAGGAGCGCTGCATGACCGCCGAGGTCATGGAGTCACTATCGCCGGCGCAAAACGTCGTCAAGATCGTGCTCGACGAGCTCACCGAGATGCTCGGCTCCACCGAGAGCAAGCTCGTCTTTAGCAACCGCATTCCCAATGTCATCATGCTCGTGGGCCTGCAGGGCTCCGGTAAGACCACGGCGGCCGTAAAGCTTGCCTACCAGCTCAAGAAGCAGGGCCGCTCGCCGCTGCTCGCCGCGTGCGACGTCTACCGTCCCGCCGCTGCCGACCAGCTGGCCACACTCGGTGGAGAGATCGGCGTGCCGGTCTTCCGCGGCGACGGCGAGCACCCGGTCGATATCGCCAAGGGTGCCATCCAGGAGGCAGTCGACCACCTGCGCGATGTAGTCATCGTCGATACCGCCGGTCGTCTGCAGATCGACGAGCAGATGATGCAGGAGGCCGTGGATATCAAGAAGGCCGTCAAGCCCGATCAGGTGCTGATGGTCGTCGATGCCATGACCGGCCAGGATATCGTCAACGTCGTCTCGACCTTCGCCGAGCGCACCGACTTTGACGGCGTGATCATCTCCAAGCTCGACGGCGATGCCCGTGGCGGCGGCGCGCTTTCCGTGCGCCAGGTGACCGGCAAGCCCATCAAGTTCGTGAGCATGGGCGAGAAGCCCGATTCGCTGGAGCCGTTCTATCCCGACCGAATGGCCAAGCGAATCTTGGGCATGGGCGATGTTGTCGGCATCATCGAGAAGGCCCAGGAGGCGGCCGACGCCGAGCAGCTCGAGGCTGCCGAGCGTATGCTGCGCGAGGGCTTTACCATGAACGACATGCTCGACCAGATGAAGGCTGTCAAGAAGATGGGCGGCATGAAGGGCATCCTGGGTATGCTCCCCGGCGGCCAGCGCGCGCTCAACCAGATGGGCGGCAATTTGGACGAGGGCATCTTCGACAAGAACGAGGCCATCATCATGTCGATGACCAAGGAGGAGCGCCTGCGTCCCTCCATCATCAACGGCCAGCGCCGCGCCCGTATCGCCAAGGGCGCCGGCGTGACTCCCACCGAGGTCAATAGCCTTATGAAGCAGTGGGGCGAGATGAACAAGATGATGGGCCGCATGCGCTCGATGGCCAATCAGGCACAGGCCGGTGGCAAGAAGGGCAAGAAGGGTAAGAAGGGCAAAAAGATGCGCATGCCCAATATTCCCGGTCTGGATGCCATGGGCCTGGGCGGCATGGGCGGCCTGGGAATGGGCGGTCCTAAGTCCGATATGGACCTGCTGCGCCAGATGGAAGCGCAGATGCGCAATAAGAAGTAACGACTGGTTGAGTCGTGTATGGCGTAGGCCGCCTGGATGGTACTCCAGGCGGCCTACGCCGTTTGTTCGCAGGTTGTCGCACGCGCGGAAGCGTGTTGACGTCGAGGTGCTTGCCGCTAGTGGCAGCTGCAGCCCTCATGTCCGTCGTGGTCGTGATGGCCGTGGCAGCCGCAGGACTCGCCATGCTCATGGGTGTGCTCGTGGTCATGACCATGGCAGTCGCAGGTGGCCTCGCCGGTCTGAGCGAGCGTGCCTGCAATGAGGGCCTCGACGCAGGCGTCGCAGCTGCCCTGGGCGCCCGCATAGACCGTGATGCCGGCCTGGGTGAGCGCGTTGATGGCGCCGCCGCCGATACCGCCGCAGATGAGCGTGTCAACGCCACCGTTGGTAAGCAGGCCCACCAATGCGCCGTGACCGGTGCCGCCGGTGCCTACGACCTGCTCGTTTAGCACCTTGCCATCCTGGATGTCGTAGATCTTGAACTGTTCGCTGCGGCCAAAGTGCATAAAGATGTTGCCGTTGTCGTACGTCGTTGCCACCCTCATGGTGCCGACCTCCTTTGCTGGCCATGCGGCCGTTGTCGTGGTGATGGGGGAGTATGCGATATTGCCGCCCTCGATACTGAGCGCTCGCCCGTTGACCAGCGCGTTTGCCACCTTACGATGCGCTCGGCTGCAAATAGCCGCCACCGTGGCGCGCGCGATGCCCATCTGCTGTGCGACTGCCTCTTGGTTAAGGCCTTCCAGGTCGCACAGGCGCAGCACCTCGAGTTCGTCGATCGTCATGTCGATGGCGTCTCCACTGGCAAGGCCGTCGGGGGTAAAGCCGCGATATTCGGGGATGATCCCAACGCGGCGTAATTTTTCTCGTCTTCCTGCCATGCACTCTCCAAATCTGACATATGTCAACAATAGAATAGCGAACGTGCGGATTTGCGCAAGTAATTCCTGGCATATGTCAGAAAATGAGGGGTTATGTTTGGGCTGTGGGGCCGCGTGCGCCTGGGCTACAATAAAAATCGCTTATAGACGACTGACAGGAGGGTCAATGAGCAAGGCTGATCAACAGTTTGTAGCCATGTGCCGCGACATTCTGGACCATGGCACCACCACCGAGGGCCAAAAGGTCCGTCCGGTGTGGGAGGACGGCACCCCTGCCTATACCATTAAAAACTTTGGTGTCACGGCGCGCTATGATCTGCGCGAGGAGTTCCCCGCGCTCACCCTGCGTCGTACGGCGCTTAAGTCTGCCATGGACGAGATTCTGTGGATCTATCAAAAGAAGTCCAATAACGTGCATGACCTCAACAGCCATATTTGGGATGAGTGGGCTGACGAGACCGGCTCTATCGGCAAGGCCTACGGGTACCAGATTGGCCAGAAGAGCCATTATCCCGAGGGCGATTTCGACCAGATGGACCGTGTGCTGTACGACCTTAAGCATACGCCGTACAGCCGCCGCATTATGACGAACACCTATGTGTTTAGCGACCTGTCCGAGATGCACCTGTATCCGTGCGCCTACTCCATGACCTTCAACGTCAGTGGCAACCGGCTCAACGCGA
>OHYE01000984.1_pt1 | contig 12968 bp, 25 predicted proteins | sample 1580141 | NCBI WGS metagenome assembly OHYE01 (sample SAMEA3882530, study PRJEB24775) | human gut metagenome | biome: human-associated habitat; feature: intestine environment; material: feces | place: Netherlands | collected 2009/2010 | reverse complement strand
TTGCCTGTTGCAGCATAAAAACAGCAGGACGCTCCCAGTAAAGGGAACGCCCTGCATTACATAATATTACATCTTCTCAAAACGAATTTTGGGATTTTGTGCTATCAAATATTTACAAAATGTATCCTGTCCTAAAATTTTTAAAAGGTTTTTCTCCAAAGAAAAGCGGCTATTTTCGTCAAAATAGTAAACCACTATGTTGGCATTTTCGGTTTCAAAAAATGGCAGCAAAATGTCTTTATCCGTTGGATCTAACGAATGCCCATAAATATATACGTTGAATTCCTCATCAGCCTGGCTTGAAGGAGCCCAACTGTACTCAACTCGAATTTCTTTGAACCAATTCAAAAAGTTCAAATCAGTACAATACTTATAACGCTGATAAAATTTGAATGTTTTCAAAAAATACTCATTCAAATCTGCATTGTAAAAATCACTTCCAACCCCCATGACGATGGGGGCATTTGAATCTTCGTCTAGCCTACCATGAACATAGCAAATGTTTTTTTGAGAAAGGGCAGATGCAGAACTGTACAATTTCAAAAAAGTCGGGGTATAGTTGAACGATAAAAAGTGATCAATTTTGATTTCATCTATCAAAGATATTGGCGACTTTTTAGGAAGCTCAACAGTGTTCACCCACACTATGTATTTTTTGAACAAGCTGATAAAATCGAAAATTTGTTGGATGATTGTGTCTTCTACGTGGTTAAATTCATTTCCAGCCCAAGGACCCTTTCCATTGGAATCAAGAGTCATCTGTAAAAAAGAACTTTTCGCTTTCACAACACGGCTATCCCAAAAAAGAAGTTCGTTGTATAAGCCATCATCGGCTTTTTTAGACTGTCGGCTAAGATGTTTCTCGAAATCACTTGTGTCATCAACAATCAGCCTTAGTTCGTTTTCAAAATCCACCCAACCATCTTCGCAGCGATGCTCAATATACCTGAATAAGGTGGACTTTTTCACTCTGATGAAAAGTTGATACGACTCCTTATCTATCTCATATCGTTCTCCAAGATACTGCTCGAAATCGAGTTCTTCAGAAATCTGATGAACGTAATCGGAGTATCTTGTTGGCAATCCATGTGCTAAATCAAATCCGTTGCCTACAATTAAAATATTCATTTAATCCCCCGGTTCAGATCCGCCGCAATATCCACAAAAGGCTCCCGGCAGGCCACCCGCGTGTAAATTTCCTGAACCACGGCAGCCTGCGCCTTATCCAGCACAATGCGGCCGTTCTCCCCTGCCTTGTACCCCAATGGCAGCGCACCGTTGCTCAGGCACTTGCTGGCATTATCCATCATGCCGCGGGTGATGTCCTCTGCCATATTCTCGCTGTAGAACTGGTTGACGTTCATCATATTGCGCAACGCAAAGCGGCCGGCAGCGGTATCGTCAAAATCTTCCTCCGCGTAAAAGGTCCTTACGCCCCAGTCTTTCAGGCGGGCTTCATTGGTCATGGCCTGCAGCATATTGCGGCCCATACGGTTGGACTTCCACGCCAGCACGCAGTCAAAATAACCTTTTTCCGCATCCCGCAGCAGGCGCTGAAAGCTGGGGGCGGCGGTCGGATTTTCCGCTGATGGCTTTATCCTCGTAAGTTTCCACCACATCCAGCCCCAGCCGCACGGCCAGTTCCCGGCAGGCTTTGACCTGCTGTTCAATGGATGCTTCCCGCTGGTTATGGGACGAATACCGGGCGTAAATCGCCGCCCGGCCATGGCGGGTATTTGGTTGCTTCTTTTTCATGGTATCACCTGTTCAGCTTGCAAAGCCTGCCCGGTGGTGCTACAATTACAGATACTTGGTCTGGTAATTGCCCTTTGGGCAAGCCGGTCTATCCAAACGCCCTGCGGTTGCCGCCGCAGGGCATTTTTTATTTTAGTTCATTGCCTCAAATATCGAAAACCAATTTTCTGGTAGCCCTAAATACTGAGGTTTTGCAAAGGGATACTTTTTAAACGCGCGGTTCAATGCTCGGAGCATTGGATATTTATCAGAATCCGGCAACAATGCAAAAATAGCATACAAGTAGGCAGCCGGTTTATCGTTATCAATAACAGATTTCAACTGTTTGGGCAAATTTACAGATGGCCGCATCTTAATGCGGTTATAAAGTCGCGCTCCATGCGCAGAAATATTTCTTGCAACGCTTGCACATTGGGTAAAGTTTTCCACATACTCACGGCTTAATCCATAATAGGTTTTAGCAATAGCATTTCTGTCTTCTGCCAGCATATTCTTGTACATTTTGGAAAGAGACCCAAACGTTGTTTCTTCTATCGCAACCCAAACTGGATAAATGGCTTGCCTGTTTTCCTTGTGATGAATAACAAATACATCTGATGAACGCTGAATGTTCCCAAAAAGTTCTGATAGAAATTTCCCATGGTTAAGTTCATTATCAAAATTCTGATTATTCAGATACCCAAGCGGTCCATACTTTTGAGCATGATAATATGCAATATAAGCTCTGAGTGATGTTTCAACTTTTGAGCTGTATTCAAAAATGATGTTTCTGAGCAGCGCATCAAAATCATAAAGAGCCATAATATCTTCAATACTGACATCAGGGTAGAATCTATCATCTTTTCTCAGCGTAAGCGAATAAGCGCTTAGCCTGTAATAGTTCATTTTTCTTAAAATTGCTTCTGCCACAGTATCATTGCTAATAATAAGGCCGCGAGATTTTAATAATTCTATCTGCTCTTTATAAGTCTTGAACGGTTTTACATTTTCCGGGGTAGGCATAAAAACCTCCGTATAAAACAAAACACCCGCCATGTTACGCATAGGTACAAATAGTACCCATAGGCTCGGCGGGTTTCATTGATAATATTATATGCGAAATACCGCCATTTTGTCAACGTCATATGTAGTTTTTTTCAGCGCGTCAAGTACAACATCTTGTTTTCTGCTCTTCACAGCTTCCTGCACAGCCCCACGGCCAGGCCTTCAATGCGCACGTCGTTCATGGCTTCAGCCATGCGGATTATGGAGGGAAAGGCGGGGTTTTCGGCGCGGAGTTCTATATGGTCGGCAAACAGAAAAACCCGTTTCAGGGTAGCTTCGCCGTCGATCAGGACGGCAGCAACCTTTTGGGTTTGCAATCCTGCCCGCAAGGTGGTACAATACAATTGTCGGGTCGATTGTATCCACTTTTGTGGGCAAGCTGATCTATGGAAACGCTCTCGGTGCGCCAACACCGGGGGCGTTTTTTATTTTTATCTCCTTCTCCGCCTCTTTTTCGGGCGGAAGAAAACCAGGATTGGCGCAAACATCAGAATAACGGCAAACACCATGGCATATGCGCTAATAACCACGATTCCCGCCGCGACAACCAGCAGGGCAACTGCGGCGGCTCCAATGGCATACAGGGCAATTTTCAGGACGACCTTTAATATTTTCAGGATCATCCGCTTTCTTCTTTGCTCTGTTGATTCATACACGCGCAGCAAGTCGTCCAGTTCGCTGCGCCCCCAAAGCTTTACGCCCAAGGAGGCTGCCATTTCCCTGGCGGCTGGGGTAAAATCCTGGTTTGTCAGGACCACCGGCACGCTGCTGCCATAATAGGCGGCACCTGCATAGGCTTCCTGCACCGCATGGTTGCCAACGGGCGAATTGTACCGCTTGCACTGGATGGCATAGGATACCCCATTGTTTTGAGCCAGAACATCAATGCCATAATCGCCGCTGGCCTGTGTAACTTGCACCTGTTTATAACCATTGGCCCGCAGGGCATCCGCACACAGGTGCTCAAAATCATGGCCTTCCATGTCATCGCACCCCTGCACCGTGGAGACCTGGCGCGGAATCTCCGGCTGCGTTTCGACAATTTCCGGTACCAGTGGCTGCGCTGGAGTTTCTTCTGCCGGGGGCGGCGCAGGTTCCGTCACCGGGGCGCTTACCGGCGGTGCCGTGCTGCGATTGATCTTAATGCCTTTGGCTGCGGGGGCCGCTTTGGGTATTTGCGGTGCTTTGGGCTTTGCATATGGCGGCAGCACCACCCGCGGTTGGGCCCCCTCATAAGGGCCAATAACTTTTGCCTGTTCCAGCTGGTCCAAAATGTGGGCCGCGCGGGCATACCCCAGATTGCAGCGCCGCTGCAAAAGGCTGGTGGAGGCATACCCTGCCTCAATCACGCACTGCCGTGCGTACTCATACATGGGGTCTGGCCATTCGTCGCTCTCTACCCTGCTGGCTTCCCGCACAAAATCGTCATCATAGTGGTGCCCAGTTGCCACGGGAGCGATCAGGATTTCAATTTCTTCGTCGGTCAGTTCTTTAGTCTGCACCCGCACAGGGTTTGCATAGTTAATGGGAGAGAATAATGCCGTTCCTGGGATCGGCAGCAGTTCCGCCCCGGGGGCTCCCATCCGGTTTGCCGCGTTCTTTGTTGCCACGCGGAATGCAAGGCGGCTGGCAAATCCGGCAATAATCTCTTCCTCCGGAACCTGCCGGGCCGCCGCAATTATGTGGATGCCCGCCGGGCGGCCCTTCTGGCAGATCTGCTGTATCTGACCCACACATTCTTTCTGCGCAAGCAGATCTTCCAGGCCGTCCATTATGGCAACAATGTGGGGCAGCGGCGTTTCAGCCTGCTGGTTATAATCCTCCAGTTCCCGCGCACCGCACTTGGCAAACACAGAGTAGCGCCACTGCAGTTCCATGCACAGTGCAAGCATGGCACCAGCCTTTTTCTCCGGGGCGGAAACCGGCGGCATTAACAGGTGCGGAAGTTCCTTGAACTGCACAAACTCCACACCGGTCTCGTCCAACAGCACTAGCCGCAGCTGCTCTGCCGGGGCCCCATGTGCCAAAATTGCCGCCTGCGCCCGCAGAAAGCTGGAGCGCCCACACCCGTTCATTCCGCAAACCAACAAATGCGGCAGCTGGTCCAGCGGGTATACCACTGCGTTTTGCGCTTCACTTGTCCCGATATACAATTCAAGAGGTTTTAGTTCCGGAATCGAACACATGGTACTTCCCTCCTGGTTGGTTTGATTTACTGATTAAAGTTTATCCCCCTGCACTGCGTCCAGTAGTGCAGGGCTTTTTTTATGTAGTCTTCGTCCAGGTCAAAATATTCTGCCAACTGCCAGGGTTCTGTGTAGCCTGCCCGCATGGCTGTACGGATTTCTTCCGGCGGCAGGCAGCGGCGGAACGCGTCCGCATCGGCGCGGTATTCGTTCTGCTCCACCAGCTGGAACGGGCTGTTTACCTTATGCAGTGCGCCTGTGTGCAGGTGGCCTGATTCATGCAGCATGGCGGTGCGAATCTGGCGCACGGTATGTAACCGGGAAAAATTAAGCCCAACCGCATATGCTCCATGATATCGCACTGTCGTAGCAGCTGCCGGAAGCCTATCAAATGGTATGACATCCACATCATGAACCCGACAATAGCTATAAAATTCTGACGTACTAAACATCAAACGCCTTTCTCGCGACGTTTTCTTCGGGCATCCATAAGATCGAGGAAGTCGCGCATATCTTCTTTTTCTTCCTCGGTCAACTGCTTATAACGATTATAAAATGCTATGTCGGCGTCATCAAGTTTGTCATGTTCGCTGGTAAGGTCAGACATCTGAATACCAAGCCAATCCGCCATACGCTGCATTTTGTCAACACGAGGATACTTTTTCCCGTTACACCAGTCCGAAACAGTAGAGCTGGAGCAGTTCATGTAAGTTGCAAGGTCAAGCTGAGTATATCCTTTGCTATTAAGGTACGCTTTTAGATTTTCAGCGAAAACCATTTTGGCGTTGTCACTCATAAAATCAACTCCTCATGTCGTCATTATACGCTAAAAGCAAAACAAAATCAATATTTTGCGAAAATATTTTCGCTTTTAGCTTGACATGTCGCTTTAAGCGAGTATAATAAATTACAGAACGGAGGTGATCCAAAATATGCAGACCCAAAAATTCCCAAAAATTTCTCTTGCAGCTGCGCGTGTAAACGCAGGATTAAACCAGCAGGAAGCAGCCAAAGCGCTGGGTGTCAGCGTTGCTACGCTGCAAAATTACGAATCTGGGAAAACCGTACCTCAATGGGGGACTGTACAGAAGATTGAACGCGTGTACAAATTCCCGGCAGATTTTATTTTTTTATCCGCACATTCGCTTTAAGCGAACTACGAGCAAATTCCGCAGCCCTACCCTGGCAACAGCAGCTAAGATTGCCGACCACTTCGGCGTCCGCATTGATGACCTTGTGGAGCATTCCTAGCAGCTACAACCATTCTACCACAACCCCTGTCCCATAGTCCGGACTTTGAACCGGAAGGGCTGGAAATTTTTAGGAGGTGACCCCATGAACAATGAAAAAAGCCCCCAGCCTGATTGTCAAGGTCAGGCAGGGGCAGAAATCAAGCGATTAAAGCGCAGTGTTTCAATTCTGAGTATCTGCTGTTTCGTTCAGGCTCTCACACTTTGGAGTATTTTCTGGAAGATTGAAAAGATCATCGGATGTATCGAAGCTATTGCACGCGCCCTCAGTATACTTGTTGATTTCCACTTCTGAAGGAATTCCGTTATCCATTTTTTCAATGATTGAGGATAGCGCGTTTTCTACAAACTCCTCGTGCTTATTCGGAAGTACATCCTGAGCGACATCCCTTATAAGCGCTATAAGGCAAAGCACAAACGAAAGGATTTCGAGCACGTCGTGCCATAAGATCTTATCCCCTGGCTTTTTGGCCGATTCGATTTTTTGTTCAACGGTAGATATAACGTCATCAGTAAAAATCGGCTGAACATCTTCGAGAATCTCTGTTGCGGTGCTAACGGGAACAAGGTCATCCGCTTCATGCTGCGTTTGTAAAATGTCCGAAAAGCTTTGTATTGCTGCTGCAACCTGTACCAGCAATGCGTCCACATTCTCATTTTTCCAAATTTCTGCAGGCTCTTGGGCAAAACGTTCCAAGGCCGGCGCCAAAAATTCACTTGTACTTTGCATTCGCAATGTCAGCGCTTGCATCTTATCCTCAAGCTGTTGCAAAGCCCCCATCAAGCTATTGGGATACTCCGGGTACTGCCTGGAAAGTTCCCCCATCTTTTCTGCAAACATACAGAGTGCATTTGCCAGCGCCTGTACATTGCTATCTGTTACAACAAGGCTATTGGTTTCCATTCTTTTTCCCCTCTCTTCTCTCATTCTACACAGTTGAAACAGAACAAATAACGAATATTTTCAAAGGAGGTCTTTCCCATGACCACCGAAAAAACTTCCCCCTCTTTTTGTCCCACCATCACAGCCCAGACCAAGGACGGTGCCACGGTTGAGATTGGAAGCATCGCTCCCGATTTCAGCGTCAAGATTTTCCCCGGCGTCAACTTTGCTGACCTGGCCCACAATGCCATCCTGGGATCCGAGAACATGCACATTACAACCGGGTGCATTGATTTGCGGAAATTCAGATCCGAGCCTGGTAAATAACCGCGTTTACAGTCGGATCACGTTCTGCCTGCGCTTTGATCACAGCTTTCATGCCATTTTCAATCGCCGCAGTAAATGCTTGTCCTTTTGCCAACCGTGCCCCCACCTGTTCTTCAAGGCTGATTGGCGCTTTATCGTGAAGGATATCAAAGGCCGCATCATCTTTGCTGGTCATATGTTGCACTCTTACTCTTCCAGTCAAGTCAACCGTTCCAACTGCCATACCGCCCGCGGCCGCACGCCCTACAGCAATAAATTGTGCATTCAGGCGCGGCTTCCCAATTCTTTTGCTTGTCATGATCGCTTGCAAAATTCCAAGGGCATCATCTACCGTTATATTTTTGATGTTCGGGCAAATGGCCTTAAAATCCTGCATGGCTTCCATGGCCGATTCGTATCCCTTGGTGTACCCAATGTAAAGACCTTCGTTGATCATTTGAAATTTAGGAAGATCTTCCCGTATTACGGATTTATCAGCTGCGCTGCATTGCCGCCCATCGCTCATGATCCAGGCATGATTTCCCGTAACTGCACCGATTACAATACTCATTCTTTTCATCCTTTCTTGTCGCAAAATTTCTATTTTTTATGGCATTCCTGCCACACATACCAAAGGAGGTGACCCCCATGTTTCCCAATCTTTTTATTGAGCTCAAGCGCAGCAAATCCACCCAGCAGCAGCTGGCAGAGCGCATTGGCATTTCCCACAGTTCCATGCAGAACAAACTGCAAGGGCGGACGCAATTCACCCTGAAAGAGATGCGCGACATCCAGGCTGTTTTTGCGGATTGTTCACTTGACTATCTTTTTTCAGAGTACGGCAGCAAGCGCAGTCTACCATAGTTTCCTTTTTTTGCCATCATGTTGTTGAGAAGAATATCATGATTCTGGCAATTTGTCAAACATTTTGATGGTTACATTAAAGTAGATTCGTTTTCAAAGGAGGTATTCTATTGACCCCTTCCTCTCTCCCCGCCACTATCAAAATCACCACCACCGCGGAGCCGGACCCCTATGCTACCGAGCGGCTGGCGGCGGCAACGCTGGATTTTTACCACCGCTTTATGCAGCGTCCCGATGCCAAGGAGCTACTGGAACGCAAAAAGGCCGATCTACGCGCCCGCGGCGTGCGGCTAAACTGAAAGGAGAACCCAAGATGCAACAAACAAAAACGCCGCCCCGGTGTTGCAGCACCGGAACGGCAAAAAAACAGAGCATCGCAAAAAGCTCTAACTGCATTCTATCACTGAAACGCGCCGCCGTCAAGCTGGCAATCACCGCAGATTTGGTGCTGCTACTGGCCGCGCTTGGCTCTCTCAACATCCCCGCCACCCTCGCCGCCCTGCTGGCGCTGAATCTGCTGTGCGGACTGTATTTCAAGGAGGCCGCCGAATGACCAGCTTTTGGGGCCATCAAGACAACCCCTTTCCGCCGGAAGACGAGCTGCCCGTTGGCTGCACAGCTGACGGTGAACCCTACTACGAGGGTGACGAGATCGTGACCCTGAACGGCGAAGTTTATTTTTACGACTATCTTGATGTTGATACGATACTGACCGCACTGGGCATTCCCATCCAGACGGCCATACAGGAGGACTAAGATGGACAACATTACAACCCAGCATCTGCATTGGAAACGTGCGTTCAATCCGGACTGGTTCGGCAGCTGGTGCCTGCCGGACGGCAAGGATGTGATTTTGACCATTGCCGCCGTGGACCAGGAGCTGGTGACCGGCGAAAAAGGCAGCCAGGAAATGTGCCTGGTGGTGCACTGGAAAGAAAACGCCAAGCCCCTGATCTGCAACAAAACCAACGCCAAAATGCTGGAAAAACTGGCCGGTTCCTCCTTTATGGATGAATGGGTAGGCATGGCGGTGCAGCTCTACTTTGACCCCACCGTAAAGTTTGGTAAAGAGCGCGTGGGCGGCATCCGCATCCGGCAGAAAAAGATTCAGCCGACTGCCGCCTCTGCCCCTGCCCCGCTGATCTGCGCGGACTGCGGGCAGCCGGTGCAGGCGTGCAGCATCAACGGGCAGGACTGGACCGCCGCCAAGGTGGCCGAAGCCGCCCGCAAAAAGTACGGTCAGGTGCTTTGCTGGCCCTGTGTGACCAAGCGGAAGGAGGCTGAAGACCATGCCCCGGAAGTTCACGCTGACTGAAGCTAACTACCACAGCCGGGCCGCGCGCAGGCGGTGGCTTTCCAGCAGTGACGTCAAAGCTGCCAAGCGGTGCGAAGCCGCATGGCTTGCAGACTACTGCGGCAAGATTAAACACAAGGAAAACAAGCCGGCCTTTGCCTTCGGCCACCTGTTTGAAGCGGCCCTGACCCTGCCCGGCCCCCAGTACCACCAATATCTGACCGCCCACCCGGAACTGTGCAGCAGCCGCGGCCCCACCAAAGGCCAGCTGCGTGCCGACTTGGCCGCTGCGCCTGAGCTTGCCCACGCCGTGCGGCGCAGCCCCTACCTGTGGGGCATCGTGCGGCGCAGCAAAAAGCAGGTGATTTTGACCGGCGAGCTGAACGGGATGCCCATGCGGGTGATGATGGACCTTGTTGACCGTGACGGCAGCATTTACGACCTGAAAGCCATGCGCAGCTTTTTGCCCATTTACGATACCGCCCGCGAGGAATATCTGGACTGGTGGGCGTACTGGAACTACCCCATCCAGCTGTACATCTACCGCGAGATTGCCCGCCAGAACGGTCTGGCTGTGCCCCGTGTAGGGCTGATTGCCGCCAGCAAAGCCGACTGCGATGTGCAGGCCATTGCCTTTGGCGATGAGATCATGCAGGCCGCTGCCGCGGATACCGCCTATACCATGCAGCGGATGGCCCAGATTCTTGCCGGGCAGGAAGAGCCCACCGCCTGCGGCCATTGCGCCTGGTGCATGAGCCGCAAGCGCATTACCGAATTTGAAATGATTTGAGAGGGGTTTGAATCTATGTTGAATGTTATCGCTATCATGGGCCGCCTTGTGGCAGACCCGGAACTGCGTACCACTACGCAGGGCAAAACCGTAGCTTCTTTCCGCATTGCCTGTGACCGTGGGCGCCGCGATGCCAACGGCCAGACCCAGGCAGACTTCTTTGATGTGACAGCCTGGGACAAAATCGCGGAGTTCGTGACCAAATATTTTGCCAAAGGCAGCCTGATTGCCATTGATGGCCGCCTGCAGAGCCGGAACTATCAGGATAAGAGCGGCAGCAACCGCACCGCCATTGAGATTTTGGCCCACAACGTACACTTTGCCGTGGCGAAAAGCCAGAACGCGCCTGCACGGGAGCCCGATGTTGCTCCCCCGCCAGCACCGGCCACCAGCCTTGACAGCTTCGCCCCTATTGACGATACGGGCGACCTGCCGTTCTGATGGCACGGCCATCAAGAAAAGGACAATTGAATATGGCTGAATTGAAATATATCCCTTTTTATCCCGGGTATATGGAAGATACGTCCGACCTTTCGGACAGTGAGTTTAGACGGCTTATGTATGCGCTTTGCGCTTATTGCGTAGGAGCAGAACAGCCCGAGCCGCTCACTGGCAAGGAAGTGATTGCGTATCGGTTCATCACCCGTAATATCAAGGTATCTCAAGAACAGTACACCGCAAAATGCATGAAGAATTCAGAAAACGCTAAAAAGCGAACGATAGCGAACGCAAGCATTCGCAAGCGAACGATAGCCAAACAAGCCAATACAAAGAACAAATAACAAATAACAAAGAACAAGATATATCTTTCGTATCTAACGATACTCAAGATATATGCAACGCTGAAAGCGTTGCTACGCGCAAGCGCGCACCTGCATACTCTGCAAAGAAAGCGATTGAGGATTATACGCAGGATCAAGAATTGCGGGAATTGCTGATTGAATGGCTTGACAACCGCAAGAAGCAGCGTGCGCCGGAAACTAAGGGTGCTATTGGGCAGAATCTCGAAAAGCTGGCTGGAATGGCTGCACAAAGCAATCTGAGCTTGCAGGAATACATGCGCGAGGTTGTGCGCAAAGGCTGGCAGGCGTTCTATCCGATACGTGATGCACAGCAAGCAGCGCCGCAGCGCCGTGCAGATGGGAGGGATTTCGATTGGCTGACGGGGCAATGACAACCATGCAATACCCGATGCAATCCGGGTATTTACAGCCGCAGCAAGAGAGCAAGCACTACATCATGGGCTATATTGCCGCCCGGTGGCCAAATTTCGGCGCGGGGAAAAAGTCAGAGCAAAAGCGTCAGATGATTGCCGTGTGGGAGCAGGATTTGGCGGATATTCCGCTTGCACTGCAAAAAGCCGCTCTTGATGCAAAAGCAAGAGCCGGGCAGTTGTTCCCGCCATCATCCCCGGTGGAACTGCGCCGCTGGTGCGAAGAAGTACAGCCATCCATGACAGCACTTGATGTTGCTGTGTATCAGACAGCGCTTGAATGCAATCTGCTGGATGCTGATTTTTGCAGGCGGCAAATTGCAAAATACAACGCGGCACAAGCCGCAGGCCGCAACGCATATGCAGGATGGGAGGGATGATATTGCAGAAAACAACGATTCCGACCCCTACCGAGGATGCAATACTTTCTGCTGTGCATAACGCAAAGGATGGTGAACACAGATGAATAATATGAGGTTTGATAACGAAAACAGCAAATGCGTTTCCACCGAACGGATGACGCCGGACGAATTGCGCCAGCTGCACCGCCTTGCCATTGAGCGCCGCCCCGAAGCCTGCCTTGGCTGCGGGCTGGAACATAATTGTTTTGTGTATGGGCATGGATGTGCCGTCATCCGCAAAGCATTGCGGCTGTTGGGAGGTGGGGCGGATGCCTGTCTTTGATTCCAACTGTTTCTACATCATCCAATGCCTGGTCCTTGTGTTTGTTGTGGCCCCCTGCGTGCTCTTTGCGGGCGGCATGCTGATCTGTGGGCTGATGTGGTGCGGGCTGCGCATCACCCGCGCCATGCACCTGCGGCTGCTGGGCCTGCCGCGGTGTGGGCGCTGCCGCTACTGGGCCACTGTGCAGTGCCCGCTGTACGGCCGCAACACGCCAAGCGATTTCTGCAGCCGCGGCGAAAGGTGGGGTGACTGATGGATATTCTGCTTTCGATCATCGGCAGCGCCGTTCTGGCCGCGCTGCTGGCCGCCGCCTACACCGCCGGGCTCTGCGCCGGAAAGGCCGCCGCCCACCTGGACGAGGACGACGAACCGAAGATCTACATGGATCATACGCATGGAGGTGAGGATTGATGCCGAAATATTCCGATAGGCCCTGCGCCCGCTGCGGCAAAATGATGTTGCACGCCTATTGCAGCCAGCGCTACTGCAAAGCCTGTGCCCCACTGGTGCGCAGCGACGATGCCATCATCAACCGGGCCAAGCAGCGCAGCCGCCGTGCCATGAGCGAGATTGCCCGCGTGGAACGTGCCGCCCGCGCCGAAGGCAAGACCTATGGCTGCTATGTGGCCCTGCACGAGCCGCGGAAGGGGTGATGCCGATGAGCAGGCCGCATTATGGCTGGTGGGGATATGTAAAAGA
>OHYE01000968.1_pt1 | contig 13071 bp, 9 predicted proteins | sample 1580141 | NCBI WGS metagenome assembly OHYE01 (sample SAMEA3882530, study PRJEB24775) | human gut metagenome | biome: human-associated habitat; feature: intestine environment; material: feces | place: Netherlands | collected 2009/2010 | reverse complement strand
TGGTCTGCCGCCTAAAGCGGCCGGAAGCACGTGACTTTAGTCATGTGAGGTTCACGATTGAGTAAACAGAAATATTATCTGATTTGGTATAACCAATTGCAAAGAAAGGAAAATCTTCATGAGAAATCATTGGACAGAAATAGAAAAATATTTAGAAGACCAGAAGATAGCGCAGGAACTGATTGGAGAACTGAGAGATTTTCACATGCGTTATGAGGTAGAGGATCAGGTAAAGGAACGAGTAGAAAAACCGGATATCCTATTTTATGGGAAAAAGATTCTGGAAATGTCAATAGCAGCGCTTCTTCAGGGAGATAACCTGTTACTTTCCGGTGCGAAAGCTACAGGAAAAAATGTACTATGTGAGACACTGGCATGGATATTCGGAAGACCGGAATACGACATTTCTTTTCATGTAAATACAGACAGTGCCGATCTGATTGGAACGGATACCTTTATAAATAATGAGGTTCGCCTTCGGAAAGGCCCCATCTACCAATGCGCGGAATTTGGAGGATTTGGAATCCTGGACGAAATCAATATGGCAAAAAATGATGCGGTTTCTGTACTGCATGCCACACTGGATCATCGGCGCAGAATCGATATTCCAGGATATAACAGGATTTTACTTCATCCGGCAACACGATTTATCGGCACGATGAATTATGGTTACGCAGGTACCAGAGAGCTAAATGAAGCATTGGTTTCAAGGTTTATGGTAATTGATATGCCTGAAATGGATGAGGATAGTGTCCTTTTTGTATTAAGACAACATTTTCCAGATGGGGAAAAAAGTGCACTGAAAGCTTTTGCAGGACTGTTTCTGGATTTGCAGATCAAAGCTTATCATGGAGAAATCTCAACAAAATCTCTTGACCTGAGAGGATTGGTTTCTGCTGTAAAAGCAACAAGAAGCGGACTTTCTCCAATTGATGCAATCCAGATGGGAATCATAAATAAAAGTTTTGATGTATTTGAAAAAGAGATCGTAGAAGATGTGGTTTCTACCAGAATCCCATCTTCCTGGACCGGAAAAGACATATGGGGGTAAACTTGTATGGAGGATGTCAGATGGCCGGCGGAACAACTGGAAGAACATCGTCTGGAGATCAGCAATCGTATCAGAAATCTTTTTTGGACAGTCAGTGGTGATTATGATACGGAATTTGAACCGGACACAGAAAAATATGTTTATTCAAAACAAACGGTTCTGTATGAGGCAGTGAAGCAGGGTGCCTTTGCACGATATTTTGATCAGAAGAAACTTGGCATGTATTTGATGAAAAAATTACATTTTTCTGCTGGAGAAGATATGCTTTTGCCTCTTGCTGGATTATGCATGGATGCTGCAGTGAATCGTTTTATCATTCGAGAACGTTTGGGAACAAAGGAAATCAGAGAACAGGCGTTCAGAGAATTGGAAAAGGCCGAGGAAGAGCAGGTATCAGACAAAGCTGGAACAGACCTGATTCACAGGATTAGGCTTTTGTATATAAGGCATGTTCTGGAGAACACAGACGATGAGGGAATGGATCCACAGGCAGAGATTGCATTGTACAAGATTCTTTCTCTGAAGGATGCGGAAAATACGGAAGATGTCATAAACGTGATAGATGAGATTTATAATCATGTTCTGGATCCCTCTTTTGAAAAAAGGAATGGAAATCTGGAGAAGATTCTGAATTTACCGGATATGGCATTGGCCAATGACGCGTGGCAGGAATGCATGACGGATGAACAGATGGAAGACATCATTCAAAAATATCTTTCTAATCTCAAAAAAAAGATGATGAGTCTGGATATCAGAAACAAAAAGAAAAAAAGATTTTATTTCTCTCCGGAAAATGAAGAAGTTCCGGAAAGCTCGGAGAATATAAATCCACAGGCAGTGCGACGGATACGGGAATATGTGGAACTGAATTACGGAAAATCGTATCTAAGTGAATCGGAGCAGGCCAGAGTCAACCGGAAATTTTGTACAGGAATCCACAAAAACTGTAACCTGTATCTTACAGATGGAATTTTACAGAGCCCTGTGATAAAAAATAATCAATACCGTTTTTCTCAGCTGCAGTTTGAAAAAAATAAAGCCTATTATGGAAATAATCACTGGATCATCAAAAGAAATATTTCTGTGTTGGCAGAGTCACTGAAACGGGCATTTATAATCCGAAAGGATGATTTTGTCAGCAGATCTGATGCAGGGCAGCTTGTTCCAGAACGGTTATGGAAAATTGGAAGAACAGACGATGACAAGTTATTTAATAGAAAAAAGAGATCAGAAGATTCTGAGTTTGTAATAGATGTCCTGATTGATTCCAGTGGTTCCCAGGCTGACAGACAGGCTCAGGTAGCGGCGCAGGGATATATTATCAGTGAAGCATTAAGCCAGGCAGGAATTCCTCATCGGGTGACAGGATACTGTGCTTTCTGGGGATATACAGTACTTCAGAGATTTCGGGATTATGAAGATCCAAGGGAAACAAATGAAAGAATCTTTCAATTTCGGGCATATGCCAATAACAGAGATGGGCTTGCACTGAAAACAGTCTGTTCCTCTCTCATGGAGCGACCGGAAAAAAATAAGATTTTAATCGTATTAAGTGATGGAAAACCCTGTGATATGAGCATACAACGACCAGGAACCCGCCAGCCCAAGATCTATGACGGAGAAAAAGCTGTGAAAGATACTGCATATGAGGTGCGTCGGGCCAGAAATCAGGGAATTTTCGTAATTGGTATTTTTGTAGGGAATGAAGAAGAGCTCTCCGTGGAAAAGAGAATCTATGGAAAAGACTTTGCCTATATTCGTAATATCAGCAATTTTTCCCGTATGGTAGGAACTTTTTTGCGAAGACAAATTGATATGGAATGAAAATGGAGGAATCACTATGGGTAAAATTGAATTTGCCAATTGCCAGGATGTAAGAAATCAGAAAAAGATACAGGAATTAGATTGTCCACGCTGTCATGAACCGGGAGGCATTGAAGCCTTTGTGAAAGACGGGATACTTGCAGAGGATGGAGTATGTGATAACTGCGGATATATTCTTCCAGAAGGAACAGAACTGGAGGAAGTGGAGTAAGAAGCATTTAAGGAGATAAGAGATGAAAATTGCTGTAACTGGAAAAGGCGGAGTAGGGAAAACTACAATATCTGCAGTATTAGCACGGCTGTATGCAGAAGAAGGGAAAAAAGTATTTGCTGTAGATGTGGATCCAGATGCAAATCTTGGACTTGCACTGGGTTTTTCAGAGGAAGAACTGGAGAGTATTACGCCTATCAGTAAAATGAGAAGGTTGATTGAGGAGAGAACAGGTGCAGATAAAAGTAATACTTTTTATAAAGTCAATCCAAAAGTGGATGATATTCCTGAAACTTACGGAAAAGAAAATAATGGTGTTCGACTTCTGGTTTTGGGAACTGTGGAAACTGCGGGAGGCGGATGTGTATGCCCTGAAAATGTAATGTTGAAACGAATTATTAATAATTTGGTTTTACATAGAGATGATATAGTAATCCTGGACATGGAAGCAGGACTTGAGCATTTAGGACGGGGAACAACGGAAGGAATGGATCAATTTATCGTCGTGATAGAGCCGGGGGCCAGAAGTGTTCAGACTTATAAAAATGTAAAACGTTTGGCAGAAGAATTGGGTGTAAAGGAAGTAAAGGTCATAGCAAATAAAATCAGAAATGATGAAGATGAAAAGTTTGTAAGGTCTAGAATCCCGAAGCAAGATTTTTTGGGATGTTATCCAAAATCTCAGGCTTACAGAAGACCAATTTGCGCTAATGGATATGGAGGCTGGTATTGAACACTTTGGACGTGGAATTGATAACGGTGTAGATTTGATATTGATAATCATAGATCCATCCTATGAATCCCTACAGCTTTCCAAAAAAATCGGGGAATTATCGGAAAGTATTCGAAAACCATTTTATTACGTTCTCAATAAAGTAACAAAAGAGAATCAGGAAATGATGTATGAAGCTGTATGGAATTCAAGTCGAGTCGCTGTATCTCTTAGTGCGGATCCTGGTATTATGGGAGAGGGACTGATGGGGAAAGAACTATCAGAAAAACCAGATGCTATTGAAAACTTAACAGAATTTCTACTTTCTATTTAAAGAAAGAGGAGATTTACTGTGGATATATGATAAAAGAAAACCAGATTATACAGCTATAATTTGTAATATTACATCCACTTGACGCAAGAAATAAGCAGTGATATACTGGAACAAAAGTTATTTATAAAATAACAATAAAAACCTGGGACTATATTGTGTGATTGAACAGTTACAAAAAATGCAATTCTTGTGGAGGGTATAGGATGATACAGATTGCAATTGTGGAAGATGAAGAAATTTACGTAAAACAATTAACAGAGTATATCCGGAAATATCAAACGGAAAGGGGAAGATCAATAAAGGTTACGGTATTTGGTGATGGAGAAGATATCACTGAGAATTACAGTGGCGGTTTTGACATTATTCTGATGGATATTCAGATGCGGTTCATGGACGGTATGACAGCAGCAGAAAAAATCCGTCAGATGGATCAGAAAGTAATTATTATGTTTATTACAAATATGATTCAATATGCAGTACGTGGATATGAAGTTGATGCAATGGATTATGTAGTAAAACCAGTTGAGTACTTTTCTTTTTCGCAGAAACTGGATAAAGCAGTTGGACGTATGCGCTCTGAGGTTAAAGAATTTCTTACGATTCCGATTGGGGAAGGAGTTGTAAAGATAGATATAGCAGATATCTATTTTATTGAGGGGCAGAGACATAATGTAATTTATTATACTTCGAGAGGAGATTACTGTTCAAGAATTACGATGAAAGAACTCGAAGAAAAACTTGCGGTACATAATTTTTTTCGATGTGCAAAGGGATATCTGGTAAATATGAATCATGTAGAGGGATTTGTTGGTTCTGATTGTGTGATCCATAATGTACATATACCTGTCAGCAGAACCAGAAAAAAAGAATTCATGAATCTGCTTCTGCAAAACCTCAATATGGAATGATTTCATGCGAAATGGAGGATACTATGTTATATCAGGATATTCCAAGAATTTATACAGCAATAGCAGAGTGGGGATCATGTCTGGTTTATCTTTATATCCTAAAAAAAGAAAACATGAAATCTGTACATTTTCTTACAGGCAGTCTTTTCATGTTGGCAATGCAGAGTATCTTTCTGACTTTGACAGGTAGCGTAACTGAAATTTTGTGGATTCCCTGTATGATAATCGCTGCAGGTATGATGTATGGATTTCTTATGGTCGGAGGAAATATGAAGCCTCTGGGAGCGGCTTATTGCTGTGCCCGTGCATTTGTTCTTGCTGAGTTTGCAGCTTCGCTGCAGTGGCAGATGGTATCTATTGTACAGGCATGGGGGAATCAGAGCCTCTGGGTTGAAATTCTGATCACGATGGTTGTTTTTGGAGGCTGCTTTACGATTGATATTTATTTAGAAAAAGATCTTCTGAATCAGAATTATCTTGAACAGATGACAGTAAAGGAAGTAGCAGCGGCGGCAATCATGGCTGTTGCAATCTTTGCTTTTAGTAATCTGAGCTTTTTAAATGAAAATGCACCATTTGCGAGCAGAGAACGTGCAGATATTTTTTCTATCAGAACACTGATCGATTTTGGAGGAATTGCAATCCTGCATGCTTATCAGAGCAGGATCAGTGAGTATGTTGCCGAGAAAGAACTTTCAGTAATGAACGTGATGCTGAAAAGCCAGTATGATCAATACCGAAATTATCAGGACAGCCTGGATCTCATACAAATGAAATACCATGATCTGAAACATCAGATAACGGGACTTCGTGCGGAATCAGATGAAGAGAAACGAAAAAAATGGATTGATTCCATGGAAAAGGAAATCGCTGCTTTTGAAAATATAAGCAGAACGGGGAATCAGGTACTTGATACGATTTTGGCAGCTAAGATTTTCCATTGTCGAAAAAATCATATACAGATTACCTGTGTGGCAGATGGAAAATTATTGGATCATATGCATGTAACAGATATATGTTCTATATTTGGAAATGCTTTGGATAATGCGATTGAACATGTAATTTTGATTCCAGATCCGAAAAAAAGACTGATCCATCTGACAGTATCCGCTCAAAAAGGATTTGTGTTTATCAAGATAGAGAATTATTGTGAAGCAGAAATTTCCAAAAATGAAGAGGATCTGATTACAACAACAAAAAAGGATAGTAAAAACCATGGTTTTGGATTGAAGAGTATTCGTAAAGCTGTAGAAAAATATGATGGTTCTGTAGTATTTGGAGTACAGCAGAACTGGTTTGAATTAAAAATTCTTTTACCCAGAGTATTGTAATGCTCTGGGTATTTTTGTTGCCAAGCATACGACAAAAAGGTCCGGTGGACCTTTTTTAGTATTTTGTGCCATATTTGCTGCATCTTGTGCCAAAAACGGCACGAAATAATAACCATGTTATAGTAATGCCAACAGGAAATGATACCTGAAAAAGACGAAAGAGTCAAAGGAGGAAAAAAGAGAATGATCAGTGTTGAAATGGAAGATGTTCTGGCGGTATTACAATTATGCAAACCGTATATTATCGGTATTATTGCTGCACTTGTAATTGGAATCGTAATTATGATCGCATGCCGCAGGATGTCCAGGGGCAAAAGATTTCTGATAAGAGGAGAAGCTGCGATCGCAATGGTTCTTGCAGTTGTTGTCTGCGTGAATATGATCTGTTTTGGACCAATGTCTACGTTGATTGGACTGGCAACGGGAAATGGAACTTTAAGCGATGAAACAAATGAAGAAGCTGCGAAAGTAGCAGAAGAAATTATGGAAGACGGAATTGTTCTTCTGAAGAATGAAAGCCTGCTTCCTTTAAATGAAACAAAAAAACTGAATATTTTTGGCTGGGAATCTATTAATCCGGCTTACGGAGGAGCTGGTTCCGGTGGAATTAATGATCTGTATGATATTGTCAGTCTGAATCAGGGACTTGAAAATGCCGGATTTTCTATTAACCAGGAACTGGTTGATTTTTATAACAATTATGGTGCAGATAATCCGGAAATGTCTATCCAGAAACAGAGCTGGACATTACCGGAGCCACCTGTAGATACTTACAGTGATGAGCTTATTAAAAGTGCGAAAGAGTATTCTGATGTGGCAGTTGTGGTTCTTTCCAGAAAAGCAGGTGAAGGTCATAATGATATTCCTATGGATGTAAGAAAAGCAGCATATGATAATAATTCAGATGAATATGATGATTTTCCTGAGGGAGAGCATTATTTACAGCTTTCACAAACTGAGAGAGATATGGTGGATATGGTTTGCTCAAACTTTGATAATGTGATTGTGATTTATAATGGAGCAAATCAGTTTGAGCTTGGTTTCGCAGATGAATATCCTCAGATTAAATCTGTTGTATGGTGCCCTGGAACAGGAAATGTGGGATTTAATGCACTTGGTAAAGTATTTTCAGGTGAAGTCAATCCTTCCGGAAAAACACCGGATACATTTATTTATGATATGACGACTGCTCCGTGGTGGAATAATGCAGAAAAAACGGAGTATACAAATCTGGCAGATATGGCCGTTGAAGGAATGAACGCAGGAACTGCGCAGGTGTATGCTCCGGCATTTACCAATTATGTGGAAGGTATTTATGTAGGATACAAGTACTATGAAACAGCTGCACAGGAAGGTGCGATTGATTACGATAAGACTGTACAGTATCCATTTGGATATGGTCTGAGTTACACAGAATTTGAACAGAAAATGGGTGAACTGGAGGAAAAAGACGGACAGATTTCTGTAGATGTAGAAGTAACTAACACCGGAGATGTTGCCGGAAAAGATGTAGTAGAAGTGTATTATCAACCGCCATATACAAATGGCGGAATTGAGAAATCTTCTGCAAATCTGATCGAGTTTGCAAAAACAGATCTGCTTCAGCCGGGAGAATCTCAGATGGTTACAGTTACATTTAGTATAGAAGATATGGCCTCTTATGATGAGAATAATGCAAAAGCATATGTTCTTGAAAAAGGCGATTATGTGATTTCTATCAACAGCGATTCACATACTGTGCTGGATCAGAAAACTTATACTGCAGATAAAGATGTAGTATATAAGGGAGAAAATAAAAGAGCATCAGATGATACTGCAGCAACAAATGTATTTGAAGATGCAAAAGGCGATGTGACATATTTATCACGAGCAGATCATTTTGCAAATTATGAAGAGGCTACAGCAGCACCGGCATCTGCAGAGCTGGGTGAGCCATATGTTTCTGAATATCATCTGAACAGCAACTTTGATAAGACTACATACCTCAATGATGAGGATGTAATGCCGACAACGGGAGCAGATAATGGACTTACATTAGCTGATATGCGTGATGCTGATTATGACGATCCTCGTTGGGAAAAACTTCTGGATCAGCTTACTGTTGATGAAATGGCAAATATGATTGCAATGGCTGGTTATCAGACAGCAGCCATGGATTCTGTGGGAAAAGTGGCTACACTTGATTTCGATGGACCAGCAGCAATTAATAACAACTTTACAGGAGTTGGTTCTATTGGATTTCCAATTGAAGTTGTGGTTGCTTCCACATGGAATAAGGAACTTGCACAGGCCTGGGGTGAATGCATGGGCAAGATCAGTCAGGAAATGGGTGCAGAGGGCTGGTATGCACCAGGTATGAATACTCATAGAACCGCATTTGGAGCAAGAAACTATGAATACTTTTCAGAAGATGGAGTTCTTGCAGGAAATATGGGAGCAAAAGCAGTAGAAGGAGCAAGAAAATATGGAGTTTATTCTTATATCAAACATTTTGCTATGTATGAGGGAAATGCAAAGATGGTAAGTGTCTGGTCAAATGAGCAGGCAATCCGGGAAATCTATCTGAAACCATTTGAAATTTCTGTAAAACAGGGTGGCGCAAATGCGGTTATGGTTTCCTGGAGTTTCCTTGGAGATAAATGGACTGGAGAAAGCAGTAACCTTATGAATACAGTTCTCAGAGATGAATGGGGGTTCAGGGGAATGGCACTTACAGACTTCTTCCGAAACAATGGTCATGGATTTATGAATGCAGATGCAGCTTTGGCGAATGGAGTAGATGCAATGTTGTCCACATTCAACGGAGAAGAGAACAATGTAGCCAATCCGGAGCATCCAACAGCTGTACTTCAGATGAGGAATGCCTGCAAAAATGTCATGTATACAGTTGTAAGCAGCTGGGCTTATGATGGAGAACACGAAGAAACAGGTATGGAAAACTGGAAAAAAGCAGGAATTGGTATCGACATTGTAATAGCACTTTTCATGGCAGGAATGGAAGTACTGGTAATCAGAGGATATAAGAAAAGAAAGAATGCTGAATAAGGATGAAAGTGGGATGGAAAACAGTTATGAAACAGCAAAAATTGGTTGAAAAGATGACAATAGAAGAAAAGGCAGCGATACTCAGTGGAAAAACTGTCTGGCAGACCAGAGAAATTGACAGGCTTTCCATCCCGTCCATCTTTCTTTCAGATGGACCGCATGGAATTAGAAAACAGGCAGGAGCAGGAGACCATCTGGGACTGAATGCATCCTTGAATGCAACTTGTTTTCCCACAGCAGCGACGATAGCAAACAGCTGGAATCAGGATCTGGGGGAAGAGATTGGACAGGCTCTTGGAGAGGAAGCAGCAAGTATGGATGTAAATATTCTGCTTGGCCCGGGATTGAATATTAAAAGAAGCCCATTATGTGGAAGAAATTTTGAATATTTTTCGGAAGATCCATATCTTTCCGGGAAGATGGCAGCGTCATATATTCGTGGAATACAGAGTAAAGGCGTTTATGCCTGCCCGAAGCATCTGGCGGTTAACAGTCAGGAACTCCGGAGAATGGCAATGGACGCAGTTGTTGACGAACGGACATTAAGAGAAATTTATCTGACCGGTTTTGAGATAGCTGTTAAAGAAGGACACGCAAAAGCAATCATGAGCAGTTACAACCAGATTAATGGGATTTATGCTAATGAGGACAAACATCTTTTGACAGATATCCTGCGCAAAGAATGGGGATTTGATGGAATTGTAGTAACGGACTGGGGCGGAAGCAATGACCATGTGAAAGGTGTTGCTGCCGGCTCAAATCTGGAGATGCCGTCCTGTGGGTACGATTCTGCAAGAGAAGTGATTGCTGCTGTCCGAAATGGAAAGCTGAAGGAAGCGGATTTGGATGAAAGAGTTGGAGAACTGGTGGATGCAGTGATGGAACTGACATCAGGGAAGAAGCTTTCAGATAAAAACTTTGACAGAAACGCACATCATCAACTGGCAAGGAAAGCAGCAGCAGAAAGCATGATTCTTCTGAAAAATGAAAAACAGATTCTTCCGCTGGATACCAAAAAATCCATCGCTGTTATTGGAGATTTTGCTTTTTCACCCAGATATCAGGGGGCAGGATCTTCTATGGTCAATCCAACAAAAGTAGAAGATATGTCATCGATTTTGCAACAATATGATTTGAATATTCTGGGGATGACAAGAGGCTATCAGAGAAATGGAGATGTAGATGAGAATGATAGAAAGTTTGCATTAAATTTGTCTATGAATGCGGATATTGTGATTTTCTGCTTTGGTCTTGATGAGATCAGCGAATCAGAAGGACTGGACAGAACCCATATGCGTATTCCGCAGGACCAGATAGATCTTCTGCAGGATATCAGTAAAGTGAATGAAAATATTATTGGAATACTGAGTGCAGGATCTGCGATAGAAATGCCATGGCACACCTGCTGCAAAGCGATTTTGCATGGCTATCTGAATGGACAGGCAGGCGCTTCTGCAACATTGGATATTCTGACCGGAAAAGTGAATCCATCAGGAAGACTGGCAGAAACATATCCCATATCTTATGAACAGACACCGGCATTCCGATATTATCCAAGTAATGAGAAAACATCGGAATACCGCGAGAGTGTTTATGTGGGATATCGCTATTATGATACTTCAAAAGTCCGGGTGCAATATCCATTTGGCTTTGGGCTTTCCTATACGGAATTTACATATTCTGATCTTATCATAGAAGAGGATGGAATCAAAGTTTCGGTTACCAATACAGGTGACAGAGACGGAGCTGAGGTTGTTCAGATGTATGTAGGACTTCCTAATGCAATCGTGTTCCGACCGGAAAAAGAACTGAAAGGTTTTGCAAAAGTTTATTTAAAGGCAGGAGAAAGCAGACAGATCAGAATTCCCTTTGATGATAAGACATTCCGTTATTGGAATATAAAAACGGGACAGTGGGAAATAGAAACAGGAACTTATCAGATTATGGTAGGAGCCAGTGTTGTAGATATTCGTTTAACAGGTATGACCGAAAGAACAGGAAACAGTAAAGGGTATCCTTATAATCCGGCAAAAATGCCTTACTATTATACAGGAATCGTGCAGAAAATATCAGATGAGGAATTTCGTGAACTTCTTGGCCATGAGATACCGAACAGAAGATGGAGTGGAAATCTGGAAATCAATGATGCAATTTGTCAGATGTATTATGCAAAAAGCCGACTTGCAAGACTGATATATAGATGTCTCACAAAAATGAAAAAGAAGAGTGAGGCACAGGGAAAGCCGGATCTGAATATTCTTTTTATTTACAATATGCCGTTTCGGGGGATTGCCAAGATGACCGGTGGGGCAGTCAGTATGGAAATGGTATATGGAATTGTCGATGCTGTGAATGGCCACTTTATGCTTGGGGTAAAAAAAATAATTGGCGGATATTTCAGAAACAGAAGAAATAATAAGAAATATGAAAAATTATTAAAAGGAGCCGGAGGAAAGTGCAGATGAATCATATAAAAAATATATGGAAATGTTTTGAAGAGAAACATTCTGCTATTGCAAAATGGCTTTATCAGATATTCTATTTTGTTATATTCAGTATGGGCGTGACAGTATTCCAGTATCTTGTATTTACATTTTTACCAGGGATTTTGGGAATTGGTCTGGCTGGTACAGAATTTATGTGGCCAAAGGTTTCAATGAATCTGTTTGGAGTAAAATTTACATGGAGTTTGCTGGGGTATAATGTATTGCGTGATGCAACGGGAAATATATTGATCGGTGGTGGACTTGGCTATTTTATCAGTTATGAATTGGGGTCATTTCTTGCACAGTGTATCAATTTTCCACTTCAGAGAAATATTACTTTTAAAAGCCATGGAAATCCTGTATATCAGGCAATCTGGTATTTTATAGCATGGGTGGTAATTTCACTGATTTGTAATGGATTTAATAATCTGTGGATGCCAGTTGCATCTGCATATGTGGCCCCGGCAGTCTATAACATGCTTGTGACAATTATTACAGGTGGAGTTTCCATGGTGATTTTTTTCTTTGTGTTTAAAATTATTTTCCCAGAGGGGAAGGCTGAATAGAAGAAATTAGCAAGTATGCCTGAAATCGAATAATAAAAGAGATGAGGACAGGATGTGTTTATTTGAAAATAGCAAGATTTTAGGACAATAAGCGGGAATCCTCGGCAATTCAATTACCGAGATGAAAGCGCAGGAGTGTGCATATCTGCACAATGCAAATAGTATAATAATTCTCATCCTTTGATGGTAATGCCGTAACCGGCATACAATAAAAGCGAAAATATGTTCGAATAATAATTGCGTATTACATTTCAATATGATATACTATATGTATGAAAGAAAATCTAATACATTATAGAACTTGCGTGTGTAATATTAACTACCATATGGTATGGTCAGTGAAATACCGGCGGAAGATATTAAACTCAGGAATTGAGGAATACCTAAAGGAACTGGTGCAGCAGATTGCTGAGGACAAGGGCTTTACTGTTCATTTATTTGAACGCAGAGAAGCATTCCCCCGCTTCAAGTGTGCAGAGCACTAAGCGACTGCGTTCATGAGCAAGTAGCGAAGCGGATTGTGAATGTCCGCTTTACTTTGCGGAGTAAGCAGTGTATAAAATCAGGATTTTATAGTGCTTCCGCTATAATGAAAACATAAAA
>OHYE01000952.1_pt1 | contig 13189 bp, 10 predicted proteins | sample 1580141 | NCBI WGS metagenome assembly OHYE01 (sample SAMEA3882530, study PRJEB24775) | human gut metagenome | biome: human-associated habitat; feature: intestine environment; material: feces | place: Netherlands | collected 2009/2010 | reverse complement strand
AGCTATAATCATGTGGTCAGAATGGTTTTAGTGTAACTTTTATGAAGAGTTCACAATAATATGAAAATGAATCTGTATCAGTTTACAAAAGAATCGGATGAAGCATGTTATAAGCTTCTTCGTGTACTGAATCAGATGAGCGCAGACGGTATGGTTGGAAGCGCTGTGGACAAGTATCTGACACAGGAGGAGCATTACGATCAGTATGTCAATAAGAAAAATCTCCGCGCACAGCTTGTGAGTCTGAACAGCAGCTCGCCGAGTCTCTTAATTGCATTTTATTATGATCCGTATCGGAACTGTGAGCTTGTGCCGAACTATGCAAATGTCAAAATTTCCATGGAATATAAAAGAGCACCGGTTTTATTTGAGGCAACGGTAAATACCTTTCAGGGAATCCACGGATCTGTGTTTTATCAGAATCAGATGCCGGTTTATTCTGCATATCGAAGGGAACGCTTCGGCGACGGAACCTTGCTGGACTGTTATGCGGAGGTAAAGTCGGAATATGAGATCAGTCCGGCAATGAACCGACAGGGTTATGATTACAGTATTTTACAGCTGAATGAAAACGGAGTTGTGACCTATAGCACAACCCCCAAAGTGATCAAGGGGCAGAAGCTGCTTGATACAGCAATAGAAAAAGAAACCAGCAAGGTAATTGAAAAAGACGGCTACCGTTTTCTGATTTACAGGAGCAAGCTGGGATATATGAATGCCCTGTCGCTGCCCAAAGGAACTTATACAGATGAAATTTATGCATGGCGTTTTAAAACGATCCTGGTTGTTCTGATCATTTTTAGTCTGTTTATGTCCTTTGTGCTGTATTTATATCATTTAATTGGAAAGCCTATTCAGGAGCTTGGGACCCAGATAGAACGGATCGGTCAGGGCTCTTTGCAGGATGAGGTGATCCCGGAATGCGGAATCGCAGAATTTGATCAGCTGCTGGGAGATGTAGAGGATATGAAGCAGCAGATCCGGGAGCTGATCCAACGGTCAAGAGAGCAGGAAAAGGAAGCACAGCAGATGGAATACGAAAAGCTGGTTTACCAGATCAATCCGCATTTTCTACTGAATGTGTTGAATTCGATCCAGTGGATGGCACAGATGAGTCATCAGAAGGATATCGGAGAATACACAAGTGCACTGAAAAAGCTGTTGTCGTATAATCTCGGAAAGGAAGGAAGGGAAACGACGCTCCGAAAAGAGATCGAGATGGTAAAAAATTATATCTTTTTGCAGCAGAAGCGCTATGATTTTGAGGTAGATATTTCGGTGGAGGAAGGCGAGTACCTGAATGTACCGACTGTGCGGATGATGCTGCAGCCTCTGGTGGAGAATGCAATCCGATATGGTCTTGGGGAGGAAGGAAAAATTGCCATCCAGACGTTTTTTGACAAAAAACGGAACCTGGTCGCTGTGACGATCGAAGATTTCGGACATGGACTGAGTCAAAAAGAAATTGATGAAATTAACGAACCCTTCGGATATCGGTGGAATACAGGAAAAGAGAACAGGGGAATCGGGATCCGCTATGTCAAGGCGATGCTGAGTACCTTTTATCAGGGAAACGCGGATCTGTTTGTAAACAGCAAAAGGGGAACAGGAACAAAGATCACAATTATTTTACCTGCAGCTAAAGAGGTGGACGAACATGAATGTTTTGATCGTAGATGATGATAAGCTTGCCAGAAAGGGCCTGATTGCAGTGATCGACTGGGAACGGTATGGCCTTTGCGTTGTCGGTGATGTGCAGAATGGAAAGAAGGCGTTGGAGTTTTTGGAAAATCATCCGGTGGATCTGGTCTTTACAGATATTGATATGCCGGAGATGAACGGGCTGGAGCTGATGAAAATCTGTAAGGAGAACTATCCGGAAACAGATTTTGTCATATTTTCTGTATATGAGGATTTTTCCTTTGCCAGACAGGCGCTGCGTCTGGGAGCACTGGATTATATTTCCAAAATCGAATTTGATCCGGAGGAATGCGATGCGATTCTGAAAAAGATCGTGGAGAAATATCAGAATAAAAGGCGGGAAAAGGCAGAACGAAATCTGCGGACAGAGGAAGACTGGGAAGGAGAAAACGTTCGAAAGCTGGAAGAAGAGTTTAAATCGGGGCGATGGATCTTTGATGAAAACGAGCTGGAAAAAATGTCAGAGCAGCTTTCAGAGCTGCCGCTGCGCTATGCGGAACGGATCCTGGTAAGCAGCTTTAACCACCTGCAGCTGTCGGAGCGGGATAAAATTCCGGCATTTGAAACAATGCCGGAGTTGTTAAACTGGATCCACAGCTGGCTGCAGAACCAATATTTAAACAACAGCAGTAAAACAGATGATATCAGTCTTTGTATCCGTGCAGTTCAATACATTCAGGAGCATGTAACGGAAAGTGTACGGGCGGAAGTTGCGGCAGATGCAGTAGGAATGAGCCGCGGATATTTCAGCACCAAATTCCGGGAAGTGACGGGAGAAACGTTTCATAATTGTGTGATAAGATATAAAATGAAAACGGCGGCACAGGAAATCCGAAAAGGAGAGAAGAGTATGACCGAGATCGCGTTGGAGCTTGGGTACGATAATTTTTACTACTTTTCCAAGCTGTTCCGAAAAGAGTACGGATGTACACCGGGAGAGTTTTAAAAAGGAAGATGAAAAAATGTCCGATTTATTTCGGACATTTTTTTTGTGTACTAAAAAAAGAACAATAAAGAGAGAATGATCCGCGCTGTTTGACCAAAGAGCGGAACGGTATAATGCAGTTACAAAGTGAAGGAGGGAATGAAGGTGTATATTAAAAAGTTTTTGAAACACTATTATGTGATGCTGGTTCCGGCATTTCTCTGGCTTATTTTCTTCAGTATCGTTCCGATGTTCGGAATTATTATGGCATTCGAGGACTACAATCCGGGACTTGGAATGCTGAAATCGCCTTTTATCGGACTGGAGAATTTCCGGTATATGCTGCAGATCAGCGATGTAAGACAGGCGATTGTAAATACGGTGATCATCGCTGTGGCGAAGATCATCGGCAATATCATTGTGCCGCTTACCTTTGCGATCCTGCTGAATGAACTGTGCTTAAAAAAGATAAAGCGCCCGATCCAGACCATCGTGTATATGCCCCATTTCCTGTCCTGGGTTATTCTGGCAAAGATCGTGTTAAATATTTTTGGCTATACAGGACCGATCAATCAGATCCTTGGATTTTTTGGCCAGTCACCGGTTCAGTTTTTCGGAGAGCCGTCCCTGTTTCGACCGCTGGTCATCGGCACAGATATCTGGAAGAGCTTCGGCTATAATACAGTAATTTATCTGGCGGCGATTCTTGGAATTGACCCTACCTTATATGAAGCAGCAGCAGTAGACGGAGCGGGACGCTTCCGCAGAATCTGGCACATTACTTTACCGGGTATCCGAATGACGGTGGCACTTCTTGCGATCCTGGCACTTGGTAATATTTTAAATGCAGGCTTTGATCAGATTTATAACCTGTATAATCCGCTTGTATATTCTACCGGTGATATTATTGATACCTGGGTTTACCGATATGGTCTTCAGAACCTGCAGTTTTCACTTGCAACTACGGTTGGTCTGTTTAAATCTGTTATCAGCTTGATTCTGATCACACTTGGATATTGGCTGGCAGATAAATTTACAGGATATAAGCTATTTTAAACAGCAGAAGGCAAGGAGAAACAAAAATGATTGAAAATAGAACGCTCGGTTCAAAAATATTTGATGTGATCAATGTAATCATTATGATTATATGTGCGCTGCTTTGTATTGTTCCGGTATGGTATGTAATATGTGTTTCCCTGAGCAGCAAGGAAGCGGTTAATGCAGGTCTGGTATCCTTCTGGCCGGTTGGATTTAACCTGTTCTCTTACCAGAAGATCCTTGGGGAATCGGATTTCTTCCGTTCTTTCTGGGTATCGATCCAGAGAGTGCTGTTAGGAACCGGAGTCAGCATGTTCTGTATCCTGCTTGCGGCATATCCCCTGTCGAAAACCTCCAAGCAGTTTCCAAAGAGATCCATTTTTATGTGGATCCTGGTATTCTGCATGCTGTTTAACGGAGGAACCGTTCCGTGGTATATTACAATGAAGGGCTATGGTCTGGTAGACAGCATCTGGGGTCTGGTGCTCGGTATGGGATTAAATGTATACAATCTGATCCTGGCTGTGAATTTCTTTAAAAATCTCCCGGCAGAGCTGGAGGAAGCGGCGCTGGTGGATGGTGCCGGACCCTGGAAGTGTCTGACTTCGATTTTTATTCCGCTGGCCAAACCGGTAATAGCGACCATCGCATTGTTTACCATCGTACAGTACTGGAATGAGTTCTTCCAGGGAATGGTGCTGAGTACAAATCAGTCCAATTATCCGCTGCAAACGTATATTCAGCAGCTGGTTGTTAATTATGATTTTTCGACGATGAACGTAGAACAGATCGCGCAGGTTCAGAAACTGAACAACCAGTCTCTGGATGCGGCGAAAATCGTGATCGCCATGATTCCGGTGCTGGCAGTATATCCGTTTTTACAGAAGTATTTTGTAACCGGTATTACACTTGGATCGGTAAAAGGATAAGGTTGTTGTGATTTCCGGCAGGCTTTGCCGGCGCAAATAAAGGAAAAGGAGAAGGGTATGAAAGCGAAAAAGGTATTGGTATGGTTGTGTGCTGCAGCAATGCTGGTTTCAGCGGCAGGCTGTGGATCGTCCGCAGCAAGTACGGGAAGCGATGCGGCCGGTGGACAGGGAGTGCAGGAAGCAGAGGGAACTGCAAAGGAAGATCTTCCTTTAGCAAAGTATCCGGAAGAGGTTACGGTACATCTTGGCGGAGGCATGAATCCGAATGCAAAAATACCGGAAGGAATGACCTATGAGGACAACACCTTTCTGGATATGCTGAAAGAGGATCTGAACATCAATGTAGTATATGACTGGGTTGCATCTTCTTCCGATTATGATGAAAAGATGAACCTGTGTATCGGCAGTAATACGATTCCGGAGCTGATGAATGTAAACGCAGAGCAGTATCGTGCACTGTTAAAATACGATCTGATCCAGCCCATCGGAAGCTACTATGAAGACTATGCATCAGACAAGCTGAAGAGTGTGAACGCAACACAGTACAGAGCACTTCTGAAATATGACATGATTCAGCCGTTGGACGAGTATTATGAGGATTATGCATCGGATACCCTGAAAGGCTATGTGGAATCCGGCGGTGAAGCACTGCAGAAGGTTATCTGCAATGAAGACGGCGAGATGATGGCGATTCCGGCACCCAACATTACAGCAGGCGGTGTAAATGAAATGTGGATCCGTCAGGACTGGCTGGATAATCTTGGTCTGGAAGCACCCAGAACCTGGGATGAGATGGTTGCTGTTGCAGAAGCATTTGTCAAAGAAGATCCGGATGGCAATGGTGAAAATGATACGATCGGTATCCTTGGGCCTGCGAATTCAGATTATGTAAACGGAAACGGCGGTAATCGCTATGGTCTGGATCCTCTGTTCAGCGCTTTTCAGTCTTATCCGAAATACTGGCTGAAGGATGATAGCGGAAATGTTGTTTACGGTTCTATTACAGAAGAAACCAAGGTTGCACTGGAAAAGGTTGCAGGTCTGTATGCAGATGGACTGATCGATCCGGAGATCCTGGTAAGAAACGACAGTTCAGAGCCCTTGCTTGCAGGAAAGGTTGGTATCTTCTTTGGCCCCTGGTGGTGCGGATATACCGTTGGCGATGCAACTCTGGCACAGGAAGCTGACTGGCAGGCATATTTCACACCCCTTGCAGAGGACGGAAAATTCTATACCCATATGGCAGAGCCCACAACGAAATATGTTGTAGCAAGCAAGGAATGCAAAAATCCGGAAGCTGCCTTTAAGATCATTAACTATCTGATCGAGTATGAGCAGGGCTGGGTAGATTCGGGTATAACAAGTGGACTTAGCACCTCAGATTTATATCCTTTATACAACGTATATGACAATGCAAATGAAATCGAAGTATCCTATGATTGCCTGAAGAAATATCTTGCAGGCGAAATCGGAATTGATGATGTGGATTACAGCACCCATAAGCTTCTGAAGAGCGATATGGAAGCGATCACAAAGCTGAAAAAAGAGCCTTATGATGACTTCAGTCTGGAATATTGGAACTTTGAAGATGAAGATCTGGCAAAGACCAATCTGCCTCGTCTGGTTTCCATTATGGTAGGTGATGCACCCCTTGTAAATGAGGAATATGTTCCGATCTATAACAGCTATGACGGCAGAACCAAGACGATGGATTCCAAATGGGCAAACCTGAAAAAGCTGGAGGAAGAAACCTTTGCAAAGATCATCACAGGAAAAGTAGGAATCGATGCATTTGACTCCTTTGTAGAGGAATGGAAAGCATCCGGCGGTGATGAGATTACAAAAGAGGTTCAGGAAGAATTAGATGCACAGCAGTAAAATGCGAAATACAGAGCTTTGAAATTTGATTATCTTAAAAATACAGGTGGCGTCTCGATTACGGGACGCCATTTGTTCATGACAATAGAATGCTCGCAGAGCGTGCATTCTATTGTTGAATTAGGTTAAACAGGAGGAAAAAAGAGACATGAAGGATTTTGAAAACGATTTAATTTATTATCCCAATCCGGATCCGATCGAGGAGCCGCGGTTTATTTTGAATTCCGTAGAGGAACTGGAAAAATCAACAAAATACAGTGTTATCTGCAATGGAACGGAGCGCGTGGTATATCATACAGACTCCTTTGATTATGTTGTTGTAGTAGATGACGAAGCCTATGATCTGGAAATTTCGATTCATACACCCTTTGAGAAGCTGGCAATTCGTCCGACCAGCTTTGGAATCGTTCCTTCGGTAACAGGGGAGACTGTTCAGATTCATCTCGACGAGCCGAAGAAATTTACGGTGGAGACAGACGGCGGACTGCATGACGCACTGTTTGTGTTCTGTTCCCGTAGAATTGAGAAACCGGAAAATACGACGATCTGTTTTGAAAAAGGAAAAGTATACAATGTTGGCGTCCTGACCTTAAAGCCGAACGACACGGTTTATATCGAAGAGGGTGCCGTGGTATCCGGTTGTATTTATGCGGATCATTGTGATAATATATCTATTGTAGGAAACGGAATCGTCAATGGAGCCTGCTGGCATCTGCCGGACAGTAATGCCCATCGGTTTTTTATCTATATCAAGTGGTGCAACAATGTCCTCTTAAAAGGCTTTACGGCAGTAGACGGACCCTCCTGGCATGTGGTTCCGGCGGCATGTGATCATGTTGTCATTGATGATATGAATATCATGTCCAGAATTGTAACAGGAGATGGTATTGATATTACGAGCAGCCAGGATGTGGAGATAAAGAATTGCTTTATCCGTTCGACGGATGACAGTATCTGTATTAAGGCGCATGGGCTGATTGCGGATACTTCGACTGTTCGGGATGTGACGAAAGTATATGCCCATAATAATGTGCTCTGGAATGCGGAGCCGGGCAATGCAATTGAATTAGGCTATGGGCTCCAGAGTGAAATTCACGATCTTGTATTTGAGGATTGTGATATCATTCACTGTCAGTACGAAGGAAATATGGGCGGCGCAGCGATTTCTATCCATCAGGCGGATGGCGGTCATGTGCATGACGTTCATTACAGAAATATCCGGGTAGAGCAGGCGGAGCAGAAGCTGTTTGATATCAAGGTATTGCTTTGCAAGTATACACAGCAGGTTGCCAAAGGGGAGATCAATGATATTCATTTTGACAACATTCAGGTATTAAACGGCGATATTCCGGTTTCGCTGATCCGCGGATACCAGACGCCGACAGAAGAAGTACGTGTCCATGATATTACCTTTGACAATATTACCTTTATGGGGAAAAAGTGTGAAACCTGGCAGGATCTTCGTTTGGTTACGGAGCTGGCAAACGATATTTATGTCAATGGCGTCAGAACGTGTAAACAGATGAAATTCTGAAAATGCAAATAGGCATTCCGTAACGGAAAGACAAAACTATTTCTATAAGGAGGAATTTATGGCTGACACAGGTATTTTTTACGGAACAGGAGCAGCGGAGGGTGTGCCGAGTCCCTTCTGTGACTGCCCGATGTGCAATTATGCCCGTGAGCATGGCGGAAAGGATGTCCGCAAGCGTTCCTGCTTTCGACTGGGCAGGAATATTATGATCGATATGGGACCGGATATTTTTACCCAGGCACTTCAATATGGTTCTATGTGTGACATTGAGCATGTTCTGATTACACATACCCATGATGATCATTTTGATTTTACGGCATTGGGCCTTATGAGCATGGCAACGCATCTTCGGACAACACCGGTGCATTTCTATTTTTCGGAAGAGGGCTATCGCTTCATTGAGCTTTTGCGTGACAGTGAGATCGCATTTGGAGGAACTCTTCGGGGAATGGAAAAAAAGGGGATCTATGCCTTTCACAAGCTGAAATATTTTGAGACCTATTCCATAGGGGAGTATGAGGTTACACCGATTCGTGGAAATCACGGCGGGAATATGGCAAAAGAGCGCAGTGCAAATTATGTGCTGAAGGCAAAAGACGGAACAAAAATGCTGTATGGAATGGATACCGGACTGTATGAGGAAGAAACCCTTGATTTCATGAAAAATCAGAATCTTGACATTTGGATCTCAGAATGTACATTCGGAAATCTGAAGCTGCAGGAGGAATGGAATACCCATTTATGTGCGGATACTTTTCTGGAGCTGTTGGATACATTTGAAAAAAATAAAACGATCCGGCAGGATACCAAAATATATCTTTCCCATATAAATCAGTGTCATACGGCGCCTCATGAAAAGCTTCAAGGGATAATGACGGATGCAAAGCCGGAATATCAGATCGTTGTGGCATATGACGGATTGGAAATTCCCATAAGCCGGGATGGAAAATAACTTGCACAGATCAATTCCGAAATTTTCAGAAAAAAGAAAAAGTGTTATAATAAAAGGAGAAAATAAAAATGGATAACATGAATATTCGGAAAATTAACGGTTTTACAGTTCAGCTGGTAGCAGATGGAGTATATGCGATTGATGAATTCGGCATTGCGCTGATGTATCTGATCATCGGAAAAACACAGGCACTGCTGCTGGATACAGGCGTTGGTGCAGGAAATGTACATGCAGTTGTAAAGGAACTGACGGATCTGCCCTGTCTGGTAGTAAACTCCCACCATCATTATGACCATGCGGGCGGCAATGTTTGGTTTGATGAGGTTTATGCACATAAAAATGCGGTCAGCGTTTTAAAGGAGCAGAACTGTCAGGAGGTACGCCGCGCCTTTATCGAGAGACAGCTGAGTAGAGAAGAATATAACGGAGAAGCGTCTGTAGCAGATACGATTTCTTATCTTCATGAGTATCGTGTGAATCCCATCGAGGAAGGAAAGGTATTTGATCTGGGGGGACGTAAGCTGGAGGTGATCGAGACCTTCGGACATACGAAGGATGGGATCTGCCTGCTGGATTCTGAAAACCGTCTGCTGTTTTCCGGCGATTCGGTAGTCAGCACACCGACTCTGATCACGGAGCCCTGCAAATCGGATACGATGGAGCATTATGCAAAAGCGTTGAAGCATCTGGAGGGCAGAGAAGCTGAGTTTGATCTGATCTTCCCGGGGCATTATGTGCATCCGATTCCCAAAACCTATTTAAAAGAGCTGATCGTATGTGCAGAGAAAATCCTGGAGAATCCGCTGTATGGCACACCGGAGAAAAATCACATGTCAGATCAAATCGCATATCGTGCATTTTATAAAAAGGCATCCATTCTTTATACAATGGATCGCGTAACCGGAGAAAAGGCACCTCAGGAATAAAGGAAAAATGTAACTGCGAGGGTACTGAACAGTTTACAAAAAAATCTGCGGAGCAAAAAGGGCGGGCAGAAATAAAAAAAGGAGCTGAGATTACGTATGGAACAGAAAAAAGGAACACAATGGGTACCCAAAAAACAGGAGGATCCGGGACTTCTTGCCCGTCTGAGCAGACCGACGGGACCGGTAGATGTTGTCCTGGATACCGATACCTATAATGAAATTGACGATCAGTTCGCTGTTTCGTATCTGATTTGCTCTGCAGAAAAACTCCATTTACAGGCAATCTATGCAGCGCCGTTTTTTAATGAAAAATCCACAGGCCCTGCAGATGGAATGGAGAAAAGCTATCAGGAGATCTTAAATATTCTGACGCTGATGGGAAAGGACGAGCTGAAAAAGAGTGTATACAAAGGCTCGACAGGCTACCTGCCGGATGAAGAGACGGCGGTAGAATCTCCTGCAGCGGCAGATCTGGCGGCCCGTGCAATGAACTATACTCCGGAAAAACCGCTGTATGTGCTTGCAATCGGCGCCATCACAAATGTGGCTTCTGCAATTTTGAAAAATCCGGATATTATCGACCGGATCGTGATCGTATGGCTGGGCGGCAATGCACTGCACTGGCCGGAAAACAAAGAATTTAATCTGTATCAGGACGTTGCCGCGGCAAGGATCATTTTTGAGTGCGGAGCCGCATTGGTGCAGCTCCCCTGCTCTGGCGTTGTATCGGAGGTTACGACGACAGGACCGGAGTTGGATGCCTATCTGAAGGGAAAAAACCGACTCTGTGATTATCTGGTCAGCACGACAAAGACGGAGGGACGCCGGTGCAGTAACGAACTGGCATGGTCTCGTGTGATCTGGGATATCACAACCGTCGCATGGCTGCTGGATGAGCGCTTTATGGAGGATTATCTGATGCCCAGCCCGATCCCGGAATACGACGGTCATTATTCTGTGGATCCGAAGCGACATCTGATGCGTTATGTTTATCATGTAAACAGGGATAAAGTTTTTTCGGATCTGTTTACAAAGCTGGCGAATTTTGGCTGAAGAGGGACAGGTATGAAAAAAGAATATCTGGAGCGTATTTACGCAGGCTGGTTGGCCAAAATCATAGGTATCCGTTATGGAGCGCCGGTAGAAGGCTGGACATATGAAAAAATAAAAAATATCTATGGAGAACTGACAGACTATCCGGTGGACTATCGGGAGTTTGCAGCGGATGACGACAGCAACGGACCGTTATTCTATCTGAGAGGCCTTGAGGATGGCGGACATGGAGCAGAAATGACAGCACAGGATGTTGCAAATGCGCTGTTAAATTACGCACCCTATGAGCATGGATTTTTCTGGTGGGGCGGTTACGGAACGAGTACGGAGCATACGGCATATCTGAACCTGCGCAGCGGCATACCCGCGCCGCGAAGCGGCAGTATTGCGCAGAATGGAAGTACAATAGCGGAGCAGATCGGCGGACAGATATTTATTGATACCTGGGGACTGGTTGCACCGGGCAATCCAGCGCTGGCTGCAAAGCTGGCCAGCAAGGCTGCGAGTGTAACGCATGATGGCAATGCGTTATACGGCGGTATTTTTGTGGCTGTGTGCATCAGTGTCGCATTTGAGGAAAAAGAGATCAAAAAGATTCTGGAAACAGGACTTTCCTATATTCCGTCAGACTGTGAATATGCGAAGATCGTACGGACAGTAATGGAGTTTTATGAAGAGCATCCGCAGAACTGGAGAGACTGCTTTGCCTACATTCATGCAAACTACGGTTATGATAAATATCCGGGAAATTGCCATATTATTCCGAATATTGCAGTTATGATTCTGGCGCTGTTATATGGAAACGGCGATTTTTCAGATACCATCGCTATCGTTACAATGTGTGGATGGGATACCGATTGTAACGGTGGTAATGTGGCAACCATTATCGGTGTCCGAAATGGTCTGGAGGGGATTGATTATGACCGCTGGAGAAAACCTGTGCATGATCTGCTGGTCTGCTCCAGTGTGATAGGCTCCTTAAACATCATGGATATTCCCTATGGAGCATTGTATATCGGGAAAATGGCATATGAGCTTGCAGGGGAAGAGCTTCCGGAGCCGTGGAAGGAGCTTGCAGAGAAAAGAATTCACAGCTGTCATTTTGAATTTCCGGGATCTACGCATTCCATGCAGATTCGGGTGGACAGCGTGACGGATGAGAAGGATCCGATCACGAGAGAATGCTGTGTCTGCAATACAGACGAGTCTGCACATAGCGGCAGCAGAAGCCTGAAAGCGACGGCAGTTCCGGTAAATTCCGGAGAACGTGTTTTTGTATATCAGAAAACTTACTATGAGCCGAAGGATTTTCACGACAGCAGATATGATCCCTGTTTCTCCCCGCTGGTTTACCCTGGGCAGACGGTACATGGAAGCGTAATGCTTCCGGAGTATGCCGGGGAAGCGGACTGCAGCCTGTATGTGCGGGATCTGCGGAGTGGAAAAATTTTTACCGGCAAAAGCGTACGTCTGAAAAAGGGCTGTTGGCAGGAGCTGAGCTTCCAGATTCCGTCCTGGGAGGGCGCGCTGATCGGTGAGATGGGAGTCTGCTTTGATCTTTTGATGGGAACGGAAGCAACTCAGACCTTTGCAGGACTTTTGGATGATCTGTGGGCAGATGGAACACCGGATTATCGGATCGATTTTTGCCAGGAAACGACAGAAGTGTGGACTGGCTTACATAAAGAAGTCAGCCAGTTTACCAGACTGAAGGGACATCTGTATTTGGATCAGGGAGCATTGCATCTGTCCTGCGCAGATTTTGGAGAAGCGTATACCGGCAGATATGACTGGAAAGACTATACGGCGGTATTTGAAATGACTCCCCTGACAGGCGAAAACAATATGGTAAATGTGCGCGTACAGGGGGCGATCCGTTCTTATGCAGTTGCACTCCTTGCGGATTCTAAAATTGCACTCCTGAAAAATGAAAATGGATATCGTGTTCTGACAGAGACAGCCTTTGACTGGAAAGCTGGCAGGGATTATGAGGTTTCTGTTTGCGCACAGGGAGCAAGACTGCATGCAGAGATCAAAGAAGTGCCGGTTGGATGTAGACAAAACCAACAGCTGCAGACAGAGACTGCTGTACTGGAATATGAGGATACGGACCATCCTTATCTGCAGGGCGTGGTTGGCGTGTCTGTTCGAAACGGAAGCCATGCAAAATATTCTTCGATACGGATGAGGTGTAATTCGTCAACTACCCACGACCTAAAGGTCATGGGCTTGTAACTGCCCAGTCGTACTAAC
>OHYE01000951.1_pt1 | contig 13195 bp, 13 predicted proteins | sample 1580141 | NCBI WGS metagenome assembly OHYE01 (sample SAMEA3882530, study PRJEB24775) | human gut metagenome | biome: human-associated habitat; feature: intestine environment; material: feces | place: Netherlands | collected 2009/2010 | reverse complement strand
GCCTGCTCATCGTGCTCATCGTGATCGCCGGCATCCTTGCGGGCGCGGTCTGGGCCGTCATCCCCGCCATCTTCAAGGCCAAGTGGAACACGAACGAGACGCTCTTCACCCTCATGATGAACTACGTTGCCACGCAGCTCGTGGCCTATTTCATCATCGTCTGGGAGTCGCCGAAGGGCTCGGGCAAGGTCGGCATCATCAACCATAGCACCGAGGCCGGCTGGCTGCCGCAGATCGGCGGCTACAAGTACCTGCTGACGATCCTCGTCGTCGCGGTGCTGACCGTGCTCGTCTATGTCTACCTCAACTACAGCAAGCACGGCTATGAGATCTCCGTCGTCGGCGAGAGCGAGCGCACCGCCCGCTACGTCGGCATCAAGGTCGGCAAGGTCATCGTGCGCACGATGCTGCTGTCCGGCGCGCTGTGCGGCATCGCGGGCGTGCTGCTCGTGTCCGGCACGGATCACACGATCACGACCACCATCGCCGGCGGGCAGGGCTTCACGGCCGTCATGGTCTCGTGGCTGGCAAAGTTCAACCCCATCAGTATGATCCTCACGAGCTTCCTGCTCGTGTTCCTCGACCGCGGCGCGGGCGAGATCTCGACCGTGTTCGGGCTCAACCAGTCGTTCGCTGATATCCTCAGCGGCATCATCATTTTCTTCATCATCGGCTGTGAGTTTTTCATCACCTACCGGCTGAGCTTCCGCAAGCCGGCGAAGAAGGAGGCGGCGGAGCATGTTTGATTTTGTGTCCTTTATCCCCCGCGCCATCGTACAGGGTATCCCGCTGCTGTTCGGCAGCACCGGCGAAACGCTCACCGAAAAGTCCGGCAACCTGAACCTCGGCATCGCGGGCATCATGTATGTCGGCGGCATCAGCGGCGTCATCGGTGCGTTCCTGTATGAACAGGCGGCCGGCGGAGCCGCCGGGATGAACGGCTTTTTCGCCATCATGATCCCGCTGCTGTCGTGCCTGCTCGGCTCGCTGCTCATGGGACTGCTGTACTGCTTTCTCACCGTCACGCTGCGCGCCAACCAGAACGTCACCGGCCTTGCCATGACGACGTTCGGCGTCGGCTTCGGCAACTTCATGGGCGGCTCGCTCATCAAGCTTACCGGCAGCGAGGTGCCGTCCATCGCGCTCTCGGCCACGAACAGCTACTTTTCCAAGTCGCTGCCGCTTGCCGATAAGCTCGGCTGGTTCGGCCAGATCTTCCTGTCCTACGGCTTTCTCGCCTACCTCGCCGTGGCCATCGCGCTCATCGCGGCCTACGTGCTCAAGCACACGCGCGTGGGTCTGCACCTGCGCTCCGTCGGCGAAAATCCGCAGACGGCCGACGCCGCCGGCATCAACGTCAAGAAATATAAGTATGTCGCCACCTGCGTCGGCAGCATGATCGCCGGCCTCGGCGGATTGTACTACGTCATGGACTACGCCTGCGGCGTCTGGTCCAACGACGCCTTCGGCGACCGCGGCTGGCTCGCCATCGCGCTCGTCATCTTCACGGTCTGGAAGCCAAACATCGGCGTGCTCGCGTCATTCCTCTTTGGCGGCCTGTACATCCTGCACATCTTCCTGCCGAGCGGCACGAACCTCGCCGTCAAGGAACTGTACAAGATGATCCCCTATGTCGTCACGATCATCGTGCTCATCATCACGAGCGTGCGTTCCAAGCGCGAAAATCAGCCCCCCGCAAGCCTCGGCCTGCCGTATTTCCGAGAAGAACGGTAAGTACGGGTGCAGCGGAAACAGAGAGATCAAAAAACAGGAGAGCAGACCGCTCTCCTGTTTTTTTCATGCCTGCTGCCTGCGCGTTTCGCTGCGCAGAGGATGCGGCGTTTGCCGCCGGGCTCATGTGTTTCTTTCCAGCTCCGCCTCGATCTCCGCCAGCACCGCGCTTGGCCGCATATGCAGCGCCTCGCCGATGCGGTAAAAGGTCTCCAGCGTCGGTTTGCGTTCCCCGCGCTCAATGGCGCTCAAATGCGTCCTGCCGATCCCGGCGAGACCGCTCACGATCTCCTGCGACAGCCCGCGCTCCTCCCGCAGCCGCTGCAGCACGCTGCCAACCACTTTTGCATCCAGCATCGTCCATGCTCCCTTCACTGTTTTTGCTTTCAGTGTAGAGAGAAATTCTGCAGATTATGAATACATATGTTGTCATTTGAACACAAATGTGTTATTATAGGTTTGGAAGTTTCCGCGATTTTCCGAAATTGACCGGAAACAGCCAAATTCGCCGGGCGCAGGGAAGAGAGAAACGCCCCGTTTTCCAACGTTTGTTTGGAAGAACAGGCCGGCGGCACCATGCCGCGCGGACAGAAAGATAAACCGAAAGGAGAACAGGAACATGAAATGCAGTCATTGCGGTGCAGAATTTGAGGGCAATTTCTGCACGGCCTGCGGCGCGAAGGCAGAGCCGTGCCCGCAGCCGTCGCCAGAGATCCCGACAGACCGCCCGAGATCTCAAAAACCGAAGAAACCGATTTACAAGAAGTGGTGGTTTTACGTGATCGTCGCTGTGGTCGTGATCGCGATCGCCGGCAGGATCTCCGGAGGCAGCAAGTCGGAAAAAATAGATTGGGACGATATGGTCCTGGGCGCGCAGCTGCCGCAGCCGCCTGCGAAGAAAGGTCAGATCCATACGAACACAGCCGATGAGCTGTGGGTCGATATCGAAAAGATCTCCGACAAGCAGTATGCGGACTATGTGCAGGCGTGTCAGACGGTTGGGTTCACGGTGGATGCGGAGTCCAATTCCTCGTCGTTCAGCGCTTACAACGCTGAGGGATACAAGCTGGAGCTGAGCTATTACGGAAACAGGGAGGGATTGTCTATCCGGCTGGAAAAGCCGATGGAGATGGGCCCCATCACCTGGCCGGACAGCGAGGCCGGCCGACAGCTGCCCGCACCCAAATCCCTGACCGGCAAATTCTCTTTTGAGTATGATGACAATTTCTTCGTTTACATCGGCGGCACGAGCAGAGACGATTACAACGCCTATGTCAGCGCCTGCCGGGATAAGGGCTTTACGGTCGACTACAATAAGGGCGACAACTATTATCGTGCCAATAACGACGCGGGGTGGCAAGTCTCGATCGATTATGAGGGCAACCAGATCATGAGCATTCGTATAGACGCGCCGGACACGAGCGCGGGCAGCACGACTTCCGAGCCGTCGCCGGATTCCTCCACGTCATCCGCAACGGCGCAAAACGATGGCAAGCTCGTCAACGGCATGCGCAAGGATTTCAAAGAAGCCATGGACAGCTATGAGGCCTTTATGAACGAATATGTCGCGTTCATGAAAAAATACAACGCGAATCCGAACGATCCCACGCTGATGGCGGATTACGCACGCTACATGAGCAAGTATGCGGATGCGTGCGAGAAATTCAATAAGTGGGAAAGCGCGGACATGAACGACGCAGAGACCGCGTACTATATCGACGTGCAGGCGCGCGTCAGCAAAAAGCTGCTGGAAGCGGCGGGCTGACGGACAGCGTTGGCGCACCGTCCAAAGCGAAAAAATCCCCCGGAACAGATGTTCCGGGGGATTTTTGCACAGGGAGCGGTCATCCCTGTTTGCCGTTTGCGCCGGCGCAGGCGGGCTCAGCCTTGCCCACTTTCTCCTTGCGGTGCGGCAGCACGGCAGCCACGGCGCCGAAGAGCACCGACGGCAGCACCCACGCGAAGCCCAGCTCAAACAGCGGCAGCTTGTGCAGGAACGTGAGCGGCACACCATAGCCGTCGAGCGTGCACAGCACGCTCATGAGCAGCGCGCCGACGACCGCGCCGCGACTGATGCGGTCGGGCAGCCGCGGCACGACAAGCGAAATGAAAATGAGGACGAGGGTAGGCGGATAGACGACATCCAGCACCGGTGCGGCGATGGCCACGATGCGGTCGAGACCGAGGTTCGACACGACGGCACTGAACACGCAGATGACGATGACAAACACTTTGTACGGCACTTTGCCGCGGCAGAGCTTGGCAAAATACGCGGCGGCGGAGCTGGTGAGCGCCACGGCCGTCGTGACGCACGCGAGGCCGACGACGATGCCGAAGATGATCATGCCGGTCTTGCCCATGAGGGCCTCAACGATGGCCATGACGAGCTGTGCGCGGCCAATCTCGTTGGTATACTGCGCGGAAACGGTGGCGCCGAGATAGGCAAGGCCCATATAGACCGCCAGCAGCAGCACGCACGCGAGAATGGACGACCCGCTCATGATGCGGAATTTCTTGCCGGATTCAGTATAGCCCTTGTCGACCACGCTCTGCAGCACGAGAATGCCGAACGGCAGCGCGGCGAGCGCGTCCATGGTCTGGTAGCCGGCCTTGACGCCGGTGACGACGGCGCTGTCGATCTGCGCCTCGGACGCGATCGTGCCGAGCGGCGTGACGATGCCTTTGATGATGATGGCCGCAAGGCCGACGAGCAGCAGCGGCGTGAGCACCTTGCCCACGATGTCCACCACGGCGGACTCGCGGATGCACAGCGCGAGGATGAGTGCGAAAAACAGCACCGAGAACACCACGGCGGACACGCCGGGCAGGTTCGGGGCGATGGCCATTTCAAACGTGCTGGCCGACGTGCGCGGGATGGCGACCATGGGGCCGACGCACAGAATGATCGCGCACATGAGGATCTCCGACGGCACACAGCCGACGCGCTGGAGCACGGCCTCGCTGCTGCCGACACGCAGCAGCGCGAACATGGCGGCGAGCGCAAGCCCGATGTCCGCGATAAAATACGCGCTGAATCCGGCCAGCCACTGCGGGCCGGACTCCATGCCCAGGTACGGCGGGAAGATCACATTCCCGGCGCCGAAGAACATGGAAAACAGTGCGAAACCGACAACGATGATGTCGCGTGCCGCCCGATTTTTCGTCTCTTTCATGTTTTCTCTCCTTTTGCCGTCCGGGCGCGGACGACAGCTTTCAATTTCCAAATATAGCGTATCATTCTTTTTGATAAATGAGAAACGAGAGTTGTTCATGGGGATATGAAAAAAGCAAATGACATGGGTCAGAAAATTTTATTGGTTGAGTTGAACAAATTCGTGGTATTATGAAAAAAGAATGATAAAAAGGAGGCAGCGTATGGACGACGGAAAACTGCGGGCATTGCTTACGGCGGTGGAATGCGGCAGCTTCAGCAAGGCGGCGGCCCAGCTTGGCTACACGCAGTCCGCCATGACGCACCTGGTCAACAAACTGGAGGCTGAAGTCGGCTGTACGCTGCTCGAGCGCGACAGTCAGGGCATCCGCCTGACGGACGCGGGCAAGCAGCTGCTGCCTTATATTCAAAATGTGATCTGCGCGTGCGACACGCTCCTGCAGGAGGCCGCCGAGCAGAATGACCCGCGCACGCGCACGCTGCGCATCGGCTGCTTTGCGAGCATTGCCCGCGCGCATCTGCCGGAGCTGCTGCGCGCCTTCCGCGGGCTGCACCCGGAAATTAAAATGGACGTGCTCGTGCGCGGTGATGAGCTGCCTGCCGCGCTCGCAAGCGGGGAGATCCAGCTCGCCCTCGTGGACGAGGCGCGCGCGCAGGGCTTTGACTTTCTGCCGCTGGCGGACACGCCGCTCGTGGCCGTCGTGCCGCCGGACTTCCCGTGGGAGGGGGAGACCATCCCGCTCGAGCGGCTGCTGCGCGAGCCGTTTCTCTCGAGCCCGGACCAGTACATCGAGCCGTTTCTCCCGCCGGACACCCCGCGGCTGGAGGTCACGGCGTCGGACGACGGGGCGATCCTGTCCATGGTCGCCGGCGGCCTCGGCGTGTCGGTGCTGTCGTCGTTTTCCCTCGTCGGGTACGAGGGGCAGGTGCGGGTGCTCCAGCTGGAGAAACCCATCGCGCTGCGGCTCGGCGCGGCGGTCAAGTCCGTGAACACCATCGGCACGTCGGCGCGAATGTTCCTGACGTTCCTGCGCGAATACTACGGCAAAGACGATACGCAGTGACGCGGTAAGACGCGGTAATGAAATAGCAAGAGCGGCCCGCACCGGATGGTGCGGGCCGCTTGCGCTGTGGAAACGGGAACATGATGCGTGAAACGATGCAGGTGCGCTCGGGCTCAGTCCGAGAGTTTGCGCACGGCCTCGTGCGCGTCGCCGACGGCAAAGAGGATCTTGCGCGGCTGCTGCGCGTCGCCGAGGACCGTCACAGGGGCGACGGCTTCAAACGCGGCCGCGGCCTGCGCCGTCGGGGCAAAGCCCAGCGCCAGCAGCACCGTGTCGCACGCGATCTGCTGCTGCTCGTGCGCGTGCTCGACCGTGACGCTGCACGTGAACGCATCGCCGTCGATGCGCACGAGCTTCGTCGCGGGGCGGAAATCCACGTTCGAGCGCGCCATGTAGTCGCGCATGAGCATGTCGTTCATCTTGAAGCCCGGCTCCGACGGGATGGTCTTGGCCATGTCGATGCACGTCACGTGCTTGCCCCACATGTCCATCTGCAGCGCCGTCTCGACGCCGACGAGTCCGCCGCCGATCACGACGACGCGCTCGCCCACATCACAGCAGTCGCACAGGGCCTCGGTCGCAAGGTACACCTTCGGGCAGTCGAGCCCCGGGATGGCCTTCGGCGCGATGGGCCGGCCGCCGGCCGCCCAGAGGATGTGGTCAGGCGCATAGGCCGCAGCGAGCTCCGGCGTCGCCGTGGTGTAAAAGCGCACGGGGATGTCGTGCACGAGCAGCTCGCGCTCGAAGTAGCGGATCATGCGGTGCATGTCGCGCTTGAAAAACGGCTTGCAGGCGCACAGAGCGTTGCCACCGATGTGGCCGCCCGCCTCCCAGATCTCGACCGAATGGCCGGCCTGTTTGGCATAGAGCGCCGCCATGCAGCCGGCAGGGCCGGCGCCGACGACGAGGATCTTTTTCGGGTGGGCAGCCGGCGGAATGTCGATGCTGCCGTCCTCGTGGCCGCAGCGCGGGTTGAGCGCGCAGGTCGCCGTCTCGCCGTTGTAGACGCGGGCGATGCAGCCCTCGTTGCAGGAGATGCACGGGCGGATCGTGTCCGGCCGGCCGGCCAGCACCTTGTTCGGCAGGTCGGGGTCGGCGAGCAGGCCGCGGCCGATGACCGCGATGTCGCACACGCCGTCGCGCAGGGCAGCCTCCGCCTTGTCCACGTCGCCGAAGCGGCCGTGCGTCATGACCGGCACATCGACCACGCTGCGGATGATCTTGGCCGAGCGCGACTGCAGCGTCATCTGCTGCATGCCGGCGGGCGGCATGGCGTTGGGCCAGTTTTCATGGCAGCCGGCGTCCACGTGCAGTGCGTCCGCTCCGGCGGCGACGATCAGCTTTGCCAGCTCGATGCCCTCGTCGATGGCGCGGTAGCCCTCGCCGTCCATGTAGTGGTCCGGCGTGAACTTGACGATGACGGGGAAGTCCGCACCGCCCTCTTCCTTGCAGATGGCGATGAGCTCGGTGAGAAAGCGCGCGCGGTTTTCCAGACTGCCGCCGTAGGCGTCGGTGCGCGTGTTCCAGCGACGGGTCAGAAACTGGTCGGTCAGATAGCCGCCGTAGGCGTGGATGCCCACACAGTCGGCCCCGCTGCGCAGCGCGATCTGCACGCTGCGGCGGAAATCTTCCTCCAGCTCGTGGATCTCATCGATCGTCAGCGCGTGGCAGCGCATACGCGGCACGTGCATCCACGGGCAGGCGGACGCGCTGATGGGCACCTTATAGCGCACGGACGGCCCGCCGATGCGCCCGTCGCCGGGCTGAATCTGCGCTGCGAGCTTGCAGCCGCAGGCGTGGCAGCGCTCGGCCAGGCCGCGGAACAGCGGCGCGGTCTCGTCGTTGAGGTAGATGGAGTGCTCGCCGGACTCGAACGCGAGCGAGGCGCGGATGTTGCAGAACACCATGGCCGCGCCGCCCTCGGCGCGCGCGGCAAAGTACGCCACCGAGGCGGGGGTCAGGTTGCCGACCGTGACACCCATCGGCGCCATGACCATGCGGTTTTTAAGTTCCATGCGGCCGATTCGGATCGGCCGGGACAGAATAGAAGCCATAATTGCATCGTGCTCCTTGGATCACTTCTGCACGGCCCAGCCGCCGTCGACCGGCAGGCAGACGCCGTTGATGTACTTGGCCTCGTCCGAGCACAGGTACACGACCGCCCAGGCCGCATCCTCCGGCATGCCGACATAGGGCATCGGCGTCGTGGCCTCAAAGTGCTCGCGGTACATGTCCCAGACCTTCTCCTGCTTGGGCACCCAGACGTAGTTCGGGGCGAGGCAGTTGAAGCGGATGCCGTACTTCTTGCTGACCTGGTTGACCATGTTCTGCGTGGCCAGAGCCGTTGTAGGCCAGCGCCGTCGAGGACGAGAAGTTCAGGAAGCTGCCGCGGATCTTCTTTTTCATCATGTAGCGCAGCACCGTCTGGTAAGAATAGAGCATGGAGTCGATGTTCACGCGCATGACGTCCTCGATCATCTCGGACGTGATGTGCGCCCAGTCGTGCGTCGGGGGCGAGAACGCCGCCGCGCCGTTGACGACCGTGTCGATGCGGCCGTACTTTGCGTCGGCCAGCTTCTTGAGCTGCACCCAGGTGTCGCGCTGCGCCACGTCGGCCACGACCGCGATGCTCTCGCCGCCGTTGGCGTTGATCTCGGCGCTGAACTGCTCGACCTGCGGGTCGATATCGACCATGACGACCTTCGCGCCCTCCTGGCAGAAGAGCTCGGACGCCTTGTGGCAGATGCCGCCGGCAGCGCCCGTGATGATGGCCACTTTTCCTTTGAGTCTATCCATTATTTTGTCCTCCTCAGTTTGCCGTCGAGCAGACGGTAGGTCAGGCGCAGCGTCTGGATGCGCCAGCGATCGTCGTCACATTTGACCAGGTCGTCCACATACAGGCCGTAGCCGGAGTAGGTCTGGCCGTTGTCCTTATAGGTGTGGTAGTCATGCATTTTGGTCAGCAGCTGCGCGCTGCGCGGACCGGTGAAGTGCACGATCTGGTTGTAGCCGAAGTGCATCGGCACCATGTCGTCGCCGCAGGTGCTGCGGTTCTGGGCCACCTGCGCGTCACGGTCGCGGAAGCCGGGGCGGCCGCTCCAGAAAGTGCGGAAGCCCGTCTCCGTGAACACGTCCGGCATGAGGTCGAACTCCTGGTTGTCAATGCACCAGAAATAGCGGTTCTTGGCCGCGAGGATCGCGGGGATCTCCGCGAGCTGCTCCGGTGTGTAGGGCAGGCCCGCGTCGGCGATGATCGCGCGTGCCAGCTCTTTGATCTTGCGATCGGCATCGATGGTCAAGTGCAGTCCCTCCTTTGAAGCTGTCATGCTTGGGTCGATTCGTTGTCCGTTCCGGCAGGCAGCCGGCGCCGCGCGGCGCTGACTCGGGAAACGCCTCCGGAGATCGTCAATATCTTATCACACGTTTTTCGCCCTGCACAGTGCATCCGCTGGATGCAGATTGCTTTTCGTGCATAAAAATTGCCTAAACTTGACAAAGCGTTTTTGCGCGGTCATATTGAAAAAATCACGCAGCCGCGCGATTTTTTGCATCCGGACTTGCCAGCACGGCGCGCAGCGCGTATACTGGACGGGAAAGATGCGTGACTTTTTCGTCACTGAGTCAAGAAATGCGCACGCGAGGAGGCGAGGATATGACGTTCGGGCGCACCCTTCAGGAGCTGACACGGCTGTGCGGTGTCAAGCGCTGCAACCTTGCCGACGCGCTCGGCTATGACCCGTCGTACATCAGCCGGTGGATCAACGGCGTCAAGCACCCGTCGCTGCGCAGCAACGATGCGCTGCCCGCGCAGATCGCCGCCTATCTGACCGCCAACGCCGCGCCGGATGTGCGCGCGCGCATTGCCGGGCAGTTTGACCTGCGCTGTGATGCGGCCGACGATGCCGGCTTTTCGGCGGCGCTGGCGTCCCTGCTGGCCGACACGATCGCGGCCGACCGGGCGGCCGGCCCCGAGCGGCCGCAGCCGACCGGCGCGGAAAATGCCGGCCTGAGCCCGGTCAAGGACATCGCGCTCTTCCCCGAGGGCATCTTCATGGCGCTGCAGCAGGCGCCATCCTCGGCGCGGCTGGACATGATCTGTACGATGCCGATCCACATTCAGTTCAAGAACAACGACGCCTTTTTCCGCCGCGTGCGCGGCATCCTCTCGGCGGGCACGGCGCTGCGCGTGGTGCAGTTCGTGGACATGGAGGATGTCTCCGCGCGCACGGACAGCTTCTGCCGCTCGCTCTGCTATCTGATGGGGCTGGGGAAGCAGATCCGGTACGAATTTTACGAATTTCGCGCCAGCCGCACAGGGTATGTCTACCTCATCCGCGACGCGCTCATGCTGCAGTACCTGCGCGAGCCGTTCTCGCGCGAGGTATACCTGCTCGAGACGGCGGACCCCGCGCTCGTCGGGCGCTACTGCGCTGCGGCCGATGCCTACATCCGCGACCGGCTGCCGCTCGCGCAGGCGCCGAACCTGCAGCAGCTTCGCCGCCAGCAGTATTTCCTCGATTACTTCACCCAGCCGCACGGCCGATGCCTGCTGCGGCATATGCAGCCGTTTTTCCTGCCGGAGCCGCTGCGGGAGCGGTTTCTGTCCCGGCACCCCGAGCTGCGGCAGGAGCTGCAGCTGTTTCTCGGCAGCGCGGAGTTTTTCGAGACGATCTTCCTCTACCAGCTCGCGCTCGTGGACTATATTTATACCGGGCGGCTGCACTTTCTCGGCACGGTCATCGACGTGCCGCCCGAGGCGCGGCGCGAGCATCTGCGCAGCATGATCGAGCAGCTGCGCCGGACGCCGGAGCGGCTGTGCATCCTGTGCACGCAAAACCGCGTCTGCAATTACGACGACCTGTCGGTGTCCGTGTTCGTCAACCAGCACGCCGCCTTCGTGCTCGACGGCGCATCCGGCGGCGCGCAGCCGGCCTACACCGTCAGCTCCGGCGCGATGGTGCACCAGCTCAATGTCTGGATGGATCATTTCCGCAAGCTCCCGGCCGCGCAGCGGCTGACCGGGCAGGACGCCATCGACTACCTCACCCGCTGTATGCGCCTATTGTGAGCCGCGGCGTACCGATCGACAAGGAGGAAGCACCATGCGCAACACCACACTCTGCTATATCGAGCGCGGGGAGCAGTATCTCATGCTGCACCGCGTGAAGAAGGAACACGACCTCAACCACGACAAATGGGTCGGCATCGGCGGCAAGTTCGAGCGTGACGAGACGCCGGACGAGTGCCTCCTGCGCGAGGCGCAGGAGGAGACCGGCCTGACGCTGACCGACTGGCGCTGCCGCGGCGTGGTGACGTTTTTGTCCGACGAGTGGGAGGGGGAATACATGTACCTCTTCACGGCGACGGGCTTCACCGGCACGCTGCGCGAATGCGACGAGGGGGATCTCGAGTGGGTGGACAAGGCTGCCGTGCCGTCGCTGCCGTTGTGGGCGGGCGACAAAATTTTCTTCCGCCTGCTGGCGGAGGACGCGCCGTTTTTCCTGCTCAAGCTGCGCTATCGGGGCGACACGCTCGTCGAGGCCGTGCTCAACGGTGCGCCGGTCGCGCTTTGAAAAGCCAATTCATGACAGGGGAGAACCATATATGAGACGCAAAAAACAGATCCAGGCCATGCAGCAGGAGCTCGCGCTCCTGCGCCAGACCATCGACAGCGGCAAGGAGCTGGCCGCGCTGGCCACAAACACCGCGCAGCAGCTCAAAAAGCCGAGCATCAAGACCGTTGCCGTGCAGCTGATGCGCTCACCGCGCTTCCGCCGCACCGTGCTCATCGTGGGCGGGGCCGCCGCCGTCGGCACGATCGGCGCTGTCGCCGCGCGCTACCGGTTTTACCAGACCATCGTCGCGCAGGAAGTGGAAAAGGCGCTCAAGCCCGTGCATGCCCAGCTCGACGACCTGCAGGCGACCGTGGACGCCATGGCCGAGGCCGAGGGCATCGAGCCGGAAAAGACCCGCAAGGGGAAAAAGCACCGCCGCTGAGGCGCTGCGGCACAACGCAAAAAGCTCCGTTTCCAGACCGGAAACGGAGCTTTTGTCCTGTTCTTTTTTTGTACTGTATGCCGCTTCTGCCGCTGGCGGCAGGAGCGGCGATACAAAGGAAAAAACAAAAAAGTCTTGCAATCCCAAGGATTACAAGACTTTTTCATGGCACGCCGTGAGGGATTCGAACCCCCGGCCTTCTGGTCCGTAGCCAGACGCTCTATCCAGCTGAGCTAACGGCGCTTAGTGCGCTCCTAACGCGCCTAAGTATAGTAGCATAGCCCGGCCGGAATTGCAAGCCCTTTTTCAAAAAAGTTTTCCTTTTTTGCGTTTTTACCAGCCCATCGTATCGCGGATGGTGTCCGTCACATCGCTGACCGTGCGCACCGCGTCTGCCACGATATTGTTCGTGCGCTTTTTCTGCGAGTGCATCATCCAGCCCGCCGCCGTGCCGACCGCCATGCCGACACCCATGCCGATGCTCATGCCCTTGGCAAACTGCATTGCGTTCATTTTGCTGTCTCCTTTCACGTTCCTGCCTCCCTTCGCAGCTGCACTGCTGCGCGGATAGTATGTGCGCGGGCGCGCGGGAGTATGAAATCTGCGCCGCGCCAGTTTCTGGATTGATTCCCCGCCGCCGTCGGTGGTATACTATTTTTATTATCTTATCAAATTTTCTTCCGATCACATGGGAGGGACTGTTATGATCTTGCGCATTCTGGCCGTGGGCGACGTTGTGGGCGCGCCCGGCCTGACGTTCCTGACTGAGCGCCTGCGCGCGTTTCAGGAGCAGGAACACATTGATTTCACCGTCGTCAACGGCGAAAACGCCAACGTTGTCGGCGTGACGCCGAAGCAAGCCGACGCGATCTTCGCCGCCGGGGCCGACGTCATCACGCTCGGCAACCACACGTGGACGCGCTACGAACTGCAGCCGTATCTCGAGCAGAAAAAGCGCATCCTGCGCCCGGCCAACTTCGCGCCGCAGTGCCCGGGGCGCGGCTGGGGCGAATATTCCGTGCGCGGCGGGCCGATCTGCGTCATCAACCTCATGGGGCGCTTCACGCTCGACGCGAACACGGATAATCCCTTCCTCGTCGCGGACGACATCCTCGACCAGACGCAGGCGAAGATCGTCCTCGTGGACATGCACGCCGAGGCCACGAGCGAAAAGCGCGCCATGGGCTTTTATCTTGACGGGCGCGTGACGGCCGCCTGGGGCACGCACACG
>OHYE01000935.1_pt1 | contig 13376 bp, 16 predicted proteins | sample 1580141 | NCBI WGS metagenome assembly OHYE01 (sample SAMEA3882530, study PRJEB24775) | human gut metagenome | biome: human-associated habitat; feature: intestine environment; material: feces | place: Netherlands | collected 2009/2010 | reverse complement strand
TGTCCAAGGAGGACATCGACAAGGCTGTGAAGGAAGCTGAGCAGTTTGCTGCCGACGATAAGAAGAAGCGTGAAGAGGTCGATATCCGCAACGGTGCCGACCAGATGGTGTTCCAGACCGAGAAGATGCTGAAGGAGAACGGCGACAAGCTGCCCGCAGACGTGAAGAGCGATGCCGAGGCAAAGCTTGCTGACCTCAAGACCGCTGTCCAGTCCGGCAACGTGGACGATATCAAGGCAAAGCAGGAAGCCCTGAGCCAGGTGTTCGAGAAGATGTATCAGGCAGCCGCTGCCGCACAGCAGGCCGCCGGTGCACAGCCCGGTGCTGACGCAGGCGCAGCCAACGAAAAGCCCAACGATGACGGCGTTGTGGATGCCGACTTCAAGGAAGTCTAAGTTTGACACAAAGCGCTGTGTCCGGCCAAACCGGCGGGCATACGCGCAATAGAGCAAAAGCCGCTCCGGTTTAGGCCGGAGCGGCTCTTGCTGGTTTATAGAATGTAAACCCTCTCAGTCATTGCTTCGCAATGCCAGACTCCCCCTTTTGTCGCTGAAGGCGACATCTTCCCCCGGCCGGGGGAAGTCGTTCCTCTATGGGCGAGCTTTTGGCGGTGAGGACAAGTTTCCCTTCTCGGTCTAAGCTCCCCCCTCGGGGGAGCTGGCGCGTCAGCGCCTGAGAGGGTTTCGGCGGAGACAGACCGTGACGGGAGAGGTTGGAGAGGTGAGTGGATATGGCACAGGAAAAGCGTGATTATTACGAAGTGCTGGGGGTATCCAAGGGCGCAAGCGATGCCGAGATCAAAAAGGCATACCGCAAGCTTGCCATGAAGTACCACCCGGACTATAACCCCGGCGATAAGGACGCCGAGGCAAAGTTCAAGGAGATCAACGAGGCAAACGAGGTGCTTTCGGACCCGAAGAAGCGCCAGCTGTACGACCAGTACGGCTTTGCAGGTGTTGACCCTGCCTATGCAGCACAGAACGGCGGCGGCCCCGGTACGGGCGGCTTTGGCGGTTTTGGCGGCGACGGCGTGGATCTGGGTGACATTTTCGGCGATATCTTCGGCGGCGGTTTCGGCGGCTTTGGCGGCTCGTCCCGTCAGGCGAACCCCAACGCACCGCGCAAGGGTCAGGATATCCGCGTGCGCATCACCCTGAGCTTTGACGAGGCCGTGCACGGCTGCAAGAAGAACATCACCATCACCCGCCAGCAGGAGTGCACCGAGTGCCACGGCAGCGGCTGTGCCGCCGGTTCCAGCCCCGAGACCTGCCCGGACTGCGGCGGCCGCGGCTTCGTGATCCGTCAGCAGCGCACCCCCTTTGGCGTGATGCAGACCCAGCAGCCCTGCTCCCGCTGCGGCGGCAAGGGCAAGCTGGTCAAGAACCCCTGCAAGGTCTGCCACGGCAGCGGAAAAACTGCCGCCAGGAAAACGCTGGAGGTGTCCATCCCCATGGGCATCGATGACGATCAGAGCTTTGCACTGCGCGGCATGGGCGATGCCGGTGTCAACGGCGGCCCTGCCGGTGATGTGATCGTGATGGTCACGGTCCGGCCCAGCGAGGTGTTCCAGCGCGACGGCTATGATGTCTGGGTCACGGTGCCCATCACCTACAGCCAGGCGGTTCTGGGCGACAGCATCACCGTGCCTTCCATTGACGGCAAGGTGGAGTACACCGTGCCCGAAGGCACCCAGAGCGGCACCACCTTCCGCCTGCGCGGCAAGGGCATCCAGTATCTGAACGGCCGTGGCCGGGGCGATATGTACGTCAAGTGCGAAGTGGAGATCCCCAAGAAGCTGAACAAGGCCCAGCGCGATGCCCTGAAGAAGTTTGAGGGCACCCTGAAAGAAGAGAACTACGAAAAGCGCAAGGGCTTCTTCAAGAAGTTGAAGGATATGTTTGCTTAAAAACATAAGTCACATCAAAAAAGAGCGAAGATTCAGTTGAATCTTCGCTCTTTTTGTTTGCAGTCAGATCAGCCCATATAGCTGATGTTCACATCGATCTGGCCGCCGTAGCCGGGGATGCGGGCGGTGCAGGTGCCCTGCCACATATTGCAGGCAATGGGGCTGGAGGCCACGTTGTAGTGGGCGTTCCAGATGTAGTAGTTGGACAGCTGGCTCATATCCAGCCGCTTGCGGAACCAGGTGGTGGAGGCGTACACGCCGGGCTTGTAGCCCAGTGCCTTGACCTCTTCGCAGAAAGCCACAGCACACTTGGTGCGGTCTTCCACGCCCAGACCATCGGCACGGCCATTGCCTGCACCGGAAGCCTCGGTATCAAAGTAGATGGGGTAATCGAGCTGGCGGCCATTCAGCACATAGACGCAGGCCTGTGCTTCCTCGCGGGCCTCGTTCTCGTTGACAGCCTGGCTGAAGCAGTAGATGCCCACCCGCAGCCCGGCGTTGCGGGCGTTGGTGAAGTGCTCCTCAAACTTGGGATCCTGCACCAGGGCACCGGAGCCGTAGCCGCGGTAGCCGATACGGATGATGGCAAACTCCACACCTGCCGTTTTCACCTTATCCCAATCGATGCTGCTCTGGTACTTGGAAACATCGATGCCGAAAGTGGCGGGCTGCTGCACGCCGGAGGCATCAAAATAATAGAGCTTGTTGTCGATGCTCTGGATGCCGGTGACGGGCTGGTGGGTGTTCTGGTCATAGTAATAGGTCTTGCCGTTTTCGGTGCGCCAGCCGGAATACTGGGGCGTTTCTTCCTCATCCTTGCCGAAGAAGAATTCCCACAGCCACTGCAGCAGGCCGTTTTCACCGGTCAGGCAGGCGGGGTCGATGCTCTCTTCGTCCAGCGTGCCGTTGTCCAGTGCATCCCGGATCTCCTCGGGGGTCAGCAGAACGGTGCCGTTGATATCCTTGATCTGAGCCTCGGCCAGCATCTCCTCGCCGTTCTCGGAAGCGGCAGGCGCTTCCTCAGCTACGGGGGCGGTCTCCTCCGTTTCGGGCAGGATGGCGGCCTCCTCAGGAGCGGCCATCGGGTCCTCGGCAGCCAGCGCCTCAGTCTCTGTCAGGAAGTGGGGGAAGGAGTTCTCGTTCTCGATCTCCGAAGCATCCCCGGCCATGGGGTCGGCGGGTGCGGCTTCCGGTTGCACAGCGGGCTCCGCAGCGGGGGCAGTGCTCTCTGCCGGGGCGGCGGTGTTCTCTGCCTTGGTCACGGGTGCGGCAGGGGTGCTGGCTGCGGCCTGCTCCTGAGAAGAAGCGCTCTCCTCTTGCTGGGTGCTCTCGGCCTTTGCCTCGCTCCTGTCACTCTTATGATCGAATTTGGGCAGAGTCACTCTGCCCTCAGTCTGCAAGGCGGCGGGCTCGACCGTCAGGCCCGCAGGCTGGGATGCCAGCAGAAAGGTGGTGCCCGCACCGCCAATGGTGATGGCTGCCGCCATCACAAGGCACGCAACAGCCTGGCCGATGCTGCGGCCGGTGCCGTTCTTGCTTGATTTTTTGAAAGATGTTGGTTTCATGCCGCTTGCTCTGCCTCCAAGCTGGACCGGGCAGGATACACGAACTGCACCGGCCCGCCAATATAGTCTCGCATAATTGCGGATAAAGCTATTTTTACTCTCCCAGTATACACCCAAACCCGTGTCGCCGTCAATCAGTTCGCTGTGCTCCGGCATCGCGTCAGGCAGAAAAATCGGAAAGAAAAACACGCTCCACAGTAAAAACGAGCAGGAAGGCAGAATCATTGCATCCAAAGCTGTGAAATTTGTCGCTTTGGACGAAAAACGCGGCCTCCTCTTGCTGTCTTGACAGGTGTATGGTATGATACTTGACACGGAAAGCTCCCGCGCAATGGGCCGGGAGAGAAAGGTTAGGAAGAGTCTATGTCAAGTGTAAAGGACTTTTTGAAGCGGAAGGATATCGTTATCACTCCGCAGCGTTATCTCATCGAGGCTCTGGGTGCCATGGCACAGGGCCTGTTCGCCAGCCTGCTGATCGGCACCATCATCAAAACGCTGGGCCAGCAGACCGGGCTGGAGGTGCTGGTCGATCTGGGCGGCTATGCCTCGGCCATGAGCGGTCCGGCCATGGCCTGCGCCATCGGCTGGGCACTGCACTGCCCCCCGCTGGTGCTGTTCAGCCTGATCACCGTGGGCTACTCGGCCAATGCGCTGGGCGGCGCAGGCGGCCCGCTGGCTGTCCTGATCATTGCCATTGTGGCTGCTGAGATGGGCAAAGCCGTGAGCAAGGAGACCAAGGTCGATATCCTTGTTACCCCGCTGGTGACCATTTTTGTGGGCGTGGGCCTTTCCATGCTCATCGCGGCTCCCATCGGTGCCGCCGCCAGCCAGGTGGGCACCCTGATCATGTGGGCCACTGAGCAGGCCCCGCTGGTCATGGGCATTCTGGTGTCTGTCATCGTGGGTGTGGCGCTGACTCTGCCCATCTCCTCTGCCGCCATCTGCGCGGCTCTGGGCCTGACCGGTCTGGCGGGCGGCGCTGCTGTGGCAGGCTGCTGCGCCCAGATGGTCGGCTTTGCCGTGATGAGTTATAAGGAGAACGGTGTGGGCGGCCTGGTCAGCCAGGGCCTGGGCACCAGTATGCTCCAGATGGGCAATATCATCAAGAACCCACGCATCTGGATCGCCCCCACGCTGGCCTCGGCCATCACCGGCCCGCTGGCGACCTGCCTGTTCCACTTTGAGATGAACGGCGCGGCGGTCTCCTCCGGCATGGTGAACGATATCGCCGCCGGCACCAAGGCCGCCATCACCCCCATGGATTGGGCTGCCATGGTCCTCATCTGCTTTGTTCTGCCCGCAGTCCTGAGCGTTCTCTTCTGCGAGATCGAGCGCAAGCTGGGCTGGATCAAAGAGGGCGATCTGAAGCTGAACTAAACTCCCTCCGTCATCGCTTACGCGATGCCAGCTCCCTCAATGAGGGAGGCTAAAAGGCTCCCTCATTGAGGGAGCTGGCACGGCAAAGCCGTGACTGAGGGAGTTATAAAGGTTTCCCGTCCAACACGGCTTCAGCCAGCGTATCATCTTCATATCGGAGTTTGAGCGAGAAAAAGGGTCTGTCCTCCTCGAGCAGGCGGAAGAAGATCTTGTCGCCCTCCCAGATGGGCAGCTGCTCCACCTGCTCTTTGGGCACCCATTCCAGAATGCCCTCGTTCCGGGCGGCATCCTTTACCAGTGTGCCCGTCCAGGCATCGGCGGTGTAAAGGAACATGTATTCGGTCAGCTCGCCCAGAAGAAAGGTCACCACGCCCCGGCAGCGGTAGGAGGTCAGGATGAGGCCGGTCTCCTCCTGCACTTCCCGCAGCAGGCAGTCCTCCGGGCTTTCAAACGGCTCAAACTTGCCGCCCACACCGATCCATTTGTCGTGGTTCAGGTCGTTCTTCTTGGTCACGCGGTGGAGCATCAGGTAGGCATTATCCTGTTCCAGATAGCACAGGGTGGTGTTGCGCATGGGGAATTTGGGATCCATCAGCAATTCTCCGTTTCTGTCAGCATTACAAAAAGCGTCCCACAGGGAGCCCCCTGTGGGACGCTTTTATCGTTTCTTATTTCCGTGCAGCCCGGCCTTTTCCGGCGTTGTTCAGCTTCCGCACCAGATCATTCTGGTGCTTGCGCTGGGAGGGCGTGGGCTCTGGGTCCCGCTTTTCCTCAGCACGGGCGTTGGTCTGCGCGGTGTCGGGGTCAACGCGCACCAGGTTCCATTCCTGATTGCCGCCCGAGACGTAATTCCAGATCTGGGCCTGTGCACCGTTGGAGGTGTTCATGCCCACAAGGTCGATGTACTTGTCGGCCAGCACATTGCGGATGCGGGTGCGGCCGTTCCGGGTGGACTCCAGCTCCCAGCACTGGCTCAGCCCGCTGGTGCGGCCCCACTGGTGCAGCCAGGTGCCCTCGACCACGCCGCCCAGGGCCAGATCGATAAACTTGCCTGTAAAGCGGTTCCTGATCCGCCAGCGTCCCTCGCCAGCGTCCACGAACTGCCACTGCTGCCACGGATGCCCGGCGTAGTCCCACAGACGGATGGCCGCGCCGTTCTCCGTGTTGAAGTTCTTGATCTCCAACACCTTCCCATTGGGTGCCTTGATGAGGTAAAACTCATTTTCCAGTAAAACGACCTGAGATGCTTTTGCCATACGTCCGTGTCTCCTTTCCGGTAAAATCTGGTTTGACGCTTCTATTATAGCGGATTTTCCGGTGCGCAACAAGATTGATTCTTGACGAATATTTTTCTTTTTATTGTGCATTTTGCACTTTCCGCAGCTTTCGACAGAGCCACGGCCCGGCGTACCACAACACCAGACAGACAAGCCCGATCAGCCGGATCTGTGTGTTGGTGCAGTGGGTGTTCAATTCCAGCCCGATGCCGAAGGAAAGGAGATTGGCGGTCAGCGCATAGAAGATGGGGTGAGGCTTTTTGCCCTCCGGCCAGGGCAGATACCGGTTGTAGACAAAGGCTTCCACGGAGAACACCAGCACCTCCAGTGCAAAATAAAGGAAATTGCCCCACATCGGCCCGAGATAGAGCGTGCCGTAGCACAGCCCGAGGTTCAGGATGATCTGCGTGGCAAGGTTGACCTTGCCGATGAGATCGCGCTGGGCGGGGCCGCGCAGCCCGAAAAGCAGGATGCCCCACGTCAGCTCTAAAATCAGGGTAATGAGCACCCGGGCGGCAAAGGAGGAAAGGATGTCGGAATCGTTGCGGTTGTGGTAGAGCCGCAGGCCGTCTTGGGAATCCAGAAGCACCTGCCACTCGCTGGAAAAGGCATAGCGCTCCACCGGCTCCTCGCTGCGGTAGAATGTACCAGTCTCTATATTATAGAGTAAAACATAGAACTTGTTGGGCGGGTAGTAGCCCCAGACGAACTCCTCGTCGGCCGTGCCGGGGTATTCCTGAAAATAGCCCAGAAAGTAGTAGCCCTCGGGGGCGGGGTAGTTCCGGAAGGCCTCCCAGGCCTCGCGGGAACCCATCCGCTCCCGGTAGTCTGCCGGGGCGGTCCAGGGGCCGTTGAGGGCCGTATTGCCCAGCAGGGTGACCGCATAGCGCTGGCCCGGCGTGTAATAGAGCTTGAGCGTGACCGAGGGCTTGGGGCCCATATCCGCAAAAACGGGCAGGGAAAGGGCCAGCATCAGCAGGGCCGAGAGGAAAAAAGCAAAAATTTTTTTGCGAAAAATTTTCTTCATGGCGGTGTCCTCACTTCAAAAAAACAAAAAATTCCGACACGTCTTTCCTTAACCTGTAAACGTATGAAAAACAGCTGTTATTGCAGGGCGCTCTGCACAAAATTGCAGATGGCGCTTTGTGCACCATTTCCTGTTTTTCTTGCAAGTACAAAACGACCGTTTTCGGCCTCTTTCGGGGCAGAATAGGAACAATTTGTTTCCGACTCACGGCCAATTCAGGACACTGACTTCACATTTATAAAGCAAAGCGAACTTTACTGCTTTATTTACATGAACAAAACGGCTTTCAAAAGAAACTTTAATTTGTTTCACGTTTTTGGATATTGACTTTATATCAAAACTGCGGTATAGTAAGGATGCGGAGAGCGGAAAGCGCCCCGCCGACACTTGAGCTTCAGGCGTAAGCCTGTGAGAAAAATATAGGAGGTTTGACTTATGTACTATTACATTCTGGGTTGCGGCATTGCTTGTCTGGTTCTGTTCGGCATCAACAGCATGGATACGGTGGATGTCAAGCCGGCCGAGATCCTGGGTAAGGTCATTCTGTGGCCCGTTGCCCTGATGGAAGCAGTTGTTCGTTACAGCTCCACGCATCACAACATCAAGACCGCGCTGTAAAACATCTCGTTCCAAACCAACGAAGAGCAATCAGGCGGCTGCGCTTTCAAAAAGGAAGGCGCAGCCGCCTTTTTGTTTTGCACTTTACGGCGTTGTATGGTACAATAACACCAGAACTTTTAGGGAGGGAAATTGCTATGACCAATGAGACCTTACATACCCTTGAGACCCGCCGCAGCTGCCGCGCCTACAAGCCGGAGCAGATCACGAAAGAGGAGCTGGAAGCCGTTCTGCGTGCAGGCACCTTTGCCCCCAGCGCCATGAACCGCCAGAGTGCAAAGATCGTGGTGGTGCAGGATGCGGAGACCCGCGCCCAGCTCACCCGGATGAATGCCGCCGTGATGGGCAACACGGGCGACCCCATGTACGGTGCCCCCACCATTCTGGTGGTGCTGGCCGATGCCAACGCCCGCTGTGGCGTGCAGGACGGCAGCCTTGTGATGGGCAACCTGATGAATGCTGCTGCCGCCATCGGGCTGGGCAGCTGCTGGATCAACCGCGCAAAGGAAGAGTTCGAGACCGAAGAGGGCAAGGCCCTGCTGAAAAAGTGGGGCATTGAGGGGGACTATATCGGTGTGGGCCACTGCATTCTGGGCTACCCGGCAGAGGAACCCCGGCCCGCCGCCCCCCGCAAGCCGGATTATATCGTATACGCATAAGGAGCACTATGAAACCCGATTACAAGCTGGTCGCAAAGGCCAAATACATTCACGCCAACGCTGACCTTGCCAGTGAGATCTGGCACGAGGTCTACAAGCGCTATTACCCTGCAAAGCAGCTGGACACGCTGGTGGAAACGCTACAGAGCGCCGATGCCATTGAGGCGGATATCGACAACGATGTGAACTATTTCCTCGTGGTGCTGGGCGGCAAGACCATCGGCTACTTTGCCTGGAAGATGGAGAACACGGCCCTGCACCTGCTCCACCTCTACCTCAAGCCCGAGTACCGGGGCAAGGCACTGGGCCGGGATATCCTGGCCACCTGCGAGCGTCTGGCCCGGGGTGAGGGCCGGGGCCGCCTGTACTGCGAGGTGCACACCAAGTGCCTGCCGGTGCTGCAGTTCTTCAAGACCAAGGGCTACCGCGTGCTGGGCCCCGCCGAGGCAGAAGCTGCGGGCATTCCCATGCAGCTGACCACGCTGGAAAAAATGCTGTAAATTTCCCGTTGATTTTTTGCCGCGTTTGCACTACAATAAAGTAGTGTATTGAAGTGCCCCGCGCGGGCCAGACCCAACCTGAACGATAGGGGAGGAACAAGCCATGGCAAAAGATCATCCCACCGGAGAGTCCGGCCTGTATTCCGCATTGCTGGAATTGAAAACGCCTGAGGAGTGCTACCGCTTTTTACAGGATGTGTGCAGCTACGCCGAGCTCAGTGCAATGGAGCAGCGGTATAACATCGCGGAAAAGCTGGTCAACAAGCAGAGCTATACCAGCATCATGGGTAACATTGGTGCGTCCAGCGCCATCATCAGCCGGGTGAGCCGGGTCATCAGCAAGGATGACAGCGTGCTGCGCCGCCTGCTGGAAGAAAAGGTGGAACAGCCCGCCGAAGAATAACACGGACCGCGCGCCGCGGGGCAGGGGAGCACCCGCCCTGCGGTGCGCTTTTTTAGAAGGGAGTCTGTAAAGATGAGTAAGGCAGTTGTATTTTTTGCCGATGGCACCGAGGAGTGCGAAGCCCTGCTGGTGGTTGACCTGCTGCGCCGCGCCAAGGTGGAGGTCATCGTGGCCTCTGCCATGGGCCGCAGGGAGCTGGTGAGCAGCCATAAGATCCACCTGACCGCCGATGCGCTGGCCGAGGAAGTGGATTATTCCGATGTGGACATGGTCGTTCTGCCCGGCGGGATCCTGGGCACACCCAACCTTGCCGCCAACAAGACGGTCACCGAGACCTGTGCCGCCTTTGCCAAGGCGGGCCGGAAGGTGGCCGCCATCTGTGCCGCCCCCAGCATCCTGGCCTCTCTTGGCCTGCTGGAGGGCAGGAACGCCACCGCCCATGCTGGCTTCCAGGATCAGCTGGCCGGTGCCATCGTCCACGATGAAGAGGTCGTGGTGGATGGCAACATCACCACCAGCTATGGGCTGGGCGGTGCCATCCCCTTTGCACTGGAACTGGTGCGCCAGCTGGCCGATCAGGCAGAGGCGGAGCGTATCCGGAACGCCATTGCGTATCGGCACTGAGAAAGGGGATGCGGTATGCGCTTTATTACCTGCCGCTTGCCGGACGGCGTGGAAGACCCGGCGATTTTATCGGAGGATGGGCGGCAGGTCTGGCCGCTGAGCTGGCTGGGCCTGAGCTATGAGACCCTGAGCGAGGCCATCCCGTTTCTGACCCCGCAGGTGCGGTATGGGCTGTCGCTGGCCATTGCGGGCATTCCCGCTCTGCCTGTGGAGGCCGTCACGCTGGAAAGCCCCATCCCGGCCCCGGCGCAGGATGTCATCTGCCTGGGCATCAATTATATGGCCCACTCCGATGAGGCGGAGAAATACTCTGCCGCTGCCTTTGCCACCAAGCACGAGGATGCCATCTACTTTTCCAAGCGCGTGACCCGCGCCGTGCCGGACGGCGGCCCCATCGAGGCCCACACCGATCTGGTGAAAAAGCTGGATTATGAGTGTGAGCTGGCTGTGGTGCTGGGCAAGGATGCCAGGGATGTGCCCGCCGGCCAGACCCGGGACTACATCTTCGGCTACACCATCCTGAACGATGTCTCGGCTCGGGATGTGCAGACGGCGCACAAACAGTGGTACTTCGGCAAGAGTCTGGACGGCTTTACCCCCATCGGGCCCTGCATCGTCACGGCAGATGCCTTTGCCGACTACCCGCCCAGGCTGGGCATTCGCAGCTTTGTCAACGGCGAGAAGCGGCAGGATTCCAATACCGCCCTGCAGATCTTTGACATCGACCATGTCATTGCCGAGCTTTCGCAGGGCATGACCCTGAAAGCAGGCACCATCATTGCCACCGGTACCCCGGCGGGTGTGGGCATGGGCATGGACCCGCCGCAGTTCCTCAAGCCCGGAGATGTGGTGCGGTGCGAGATCGAGGGTATTGGCACGCTGACCAATCCGGTCGAGTAATTCCAAGACGTAATATCTTTGACAGAGTATATGAATTGTTATATAAATGAACATGAAATTGCTTTTGTTCATATACTGTTCAAAATAAGTTCATTTGAAGTTCATACACTTCCGGTATACATAGGGCAACAAAGGCGCACACCGCGCCGCATCCCCTGTGCAGTAACAGCACGGCAGGCCGCAAAGGATGCCTGTTGTGTGAGAGGAAAGGAATTGGAACGCTATGAAAATTGGTTTTACAGAGCTGATCCTGGTGGCCATCGTGGCCTTCGTGGTCATCGGCCCCGATAAGCTGCCCGAGTATGCCCGCAAGCTCGGCAAGATGCTGCGGGAGCTGAAGAAGTACACCGGTGCCGCTTCCGAGGAGATCCAGAAGAATGTGGTGGAGCCCCTGAACGAGATCCAGGCCCCCATCAAGGAAGCCGTTGCTCCCCTGACCGACATCAAGAAGGACATCGATGACAGCATGAAGGATGTCACCAAGAGCTTTACCAACATCGGTAAGACCAGCAAAGAAGAAGCCAAGAAGGCCGAAGAGGTCGAGGAAGTGGCCGAGCTGGAGGATACCGTGGAGGAGCTGCCCGAAGAGCCCGCTAAGGCGGAGGAGCCTGCCGCTGAGCCTGTGAAGGCAGAGGAAAAGGCAGAAGAGCCTGCTGCAGAGGAAAAGCCCGAGGAGGCCCCCGCTGCAAACGAAGCCCCTGCCGAGGCTGCTCCCGCTGAGGAGGCTGCCCCTGCCGAAGAGGCAAAGGTCTAAGTACATGGATACACCCGCGCCCGCGGTTGTAGGATAAAAACTGGAATCCAGCCCGCCAGAGCGGCGCGGCAAGAGTAAAAAGGAGATTATTATTATGAGAATCGGACCTCAGGAGTTTATCATTGTTCTGATCATCGTTCTGGTCATCTTTGGACCCAAGAACCTGCCGAAGCTGGGCAAGATGTTCGGCAAGACCATGAAGAACTTTAAGGAAGGCATGGAAGACGTGGATGAGAACGGCGATGCCAAGCCTGCCGAGACCAAGACCGAGGAAAAGGCTGAGAAGAAGGACGAGGAGTAATTTGTGGCTACCAACGTGAAGCGCAAAAAGAAAGCCGAAGTCATGTCGGACGACGGCAGCATGACGCTGACCGGACATCTGAAAGAGCTGCGGAACCGGCTGATCATCTGCGCGGCGGTGTTTGTAGTGGGCGTGATCGGCTTCCTGGCAATTTCGGATAAGCTGATCGACCTGCTGACGGCCATGGCAATGAATGCGAACTACACCTTCGTGTTCCTGGCCCCGCAGGAAAAGCTGATGCAGTATTTCCGGGTGTCCCTGATCGCTGCGGTGGTCGTGACCATTCCGGTGGCGCTGTATCAGGTCTACGCCTTTGCAAAACCCGGCCTGAAACGGAGCGAGAGCTTCTTCTTCCGGCTGGTGCTGCTGTTCGGTCTGGCGCTGTTCTGCGTGGGTGTGCTGTTCGCCTACAAGGTCACCCTGCCGTTCATGCTGAACTTCCTCGTCACGCTGGAGGGTACCGATTACATCACGGCATCCATCAGCATCGAGAGCTACATCAACCTCTGCCTGACCATGTTCATCATCTTCGGCTGTGTGTTTGAAATGCCTCTGGTCACCATCATTCTGGCCAAGATGGGCATTGCAAACCCCGAGATCATGAAGAAGGGCCGCGGCGTTGCCATTGTCCTGATCTTCCTGGTCGCAGCCATCATCACCCCGCCCGATATCGTGTCGCAGTGCTTCGTGGCTGTGCCCATGTGCCTGCTGTACTTTATCAGCATCTTCCTCAGCGGCATTTTCTATAAGCCCAAGACGGATGATGACGACGAGGATGAGGATGACGAAGAGGAATCCTCTGACGAGGAGTAAGTTCTCCCAAGGCTTTCCGGCCCTCCCACTGCGGGAGGGCCTTTTGCTTTGCCAAAAATCGAAACGGATTTTCGGCTTTTTGCATAAATCCTGTTTCAGCCTCTGTCTTTTGCAAATGGATATGCTATAATGATAACGATGAGAAAACCGGCGGCCTGACCGCCGCAAAGAAGGGGTAAATGAATATGAAAGAGTACGCATTCGGCATCGACCTGGGCGGCACCACGGCCAAGGTGGGCCTGTTCACCACGGCGGGCGCTCTGCTGGAAAAGTGGGAGGTGCCCACCGACACCTCCAATGCAGGTGAACACATCCTCGGGAACCTGGCCAAGGCCGTGAAGGACAAGATGCAGGAAAACGGCATCACTGCCGAGCAGGTGGAGGGCGTGGGTGTCGGTGTGCCCGGCCCTGTGCTGGACAGCCGCATCGTGCCCATTGTCTGCGCCAACCTCGGCGGCTGGGGTGAGCGGAACGTCTCCATCCAGCTGTCCGGCCTGCTGGATGGCATCAAGGTGCTGGTGGGCAACGATGCCGACGTGGCCGCGCTGGGCGAGATCTGGATGGGCTGTGCCAAGGGCTGCCGCAGCGCGGTGATGGTCACGCTGGGCACCGGTGTCGGCGGCGGTGTCGTCGTCAACGGCAGGATCATCGA
>OHYE01000932.1_pt1 | contig 13386 bp, 10 predicted proteins | sample 1580141 | NCBI WGS metagenome assembly OHYE01 (sample SAMEA3882530, study PRJEB24775) | human gut metagenome | biome: human-associated habitat; feature: intestine environment; material: feces | place: Netherlands | collected 2009/2010 | reverse complement strand
TAAGATCCACTCCCGCTTCCTTCATTTCTGCAATTGCGTCCGTGATCATTTTCGTATCATCACTGCATAATACATGCTTTGTCATCTGGATTCCAAATGTCTCCAGCTTCTTTTCCACTATAGGAGTAAACTGGTCTTTGATCAGTCCTTTATAGACTTCACTTCCGGTTGTGATCACACCTGCCGTCTTTAATTTCCACGGTGTTACCTTCAATAACGGTTCCGGACCCGCCTTTTTTTCTGCTTCTTCCAGTCTCTTTTCATCTATGATCAGCGGAATCACCCGCATTCCTGCGAGCTTGTCGCCTTTTTTTACCGCTGTGTTCGTGTGTCTGGTTGCGATCATGATCTCATCCACACTGTTCACATCATATAATCGTTCGACATCCACCTGGAATAATCCGTCGACATCCGCAAGCAGTTCAATTTTGCCTTCTTTTACAACTGACGGATGCATATTTTCATTCTGCGTGATCCTGCGCAGACGTTCCGCACCTTCATCCTCATGAAGCATGCCTTCTGTCTTCTCCCAGACATACAGATGTTCTTTCCCTATGGAAAGAAGCACCGGAATATCTTCTTCTGTGACAATATGTCCCTTCCGGAATCTCGCATCTTTAATCACTCCCGGAATGATCTGCGTCATATCATGACATAACACATGTCCCACTGCATCTTCTGTTCTGATCAGTTTCATACTTTTTCCACCTCGTTTCTTTATCGTTTCTCGTTTCAATTCTTATCAATGTATCTATCATCTTGTACCTGTCATCCAGGCACATTCCGTTTCATACTCTACTATAGATTTTCTATATGTTACATATTCTGCTGTATATACTGAAGTAAAAAAACCGCCGTTTTCCCAACATCGTCCAACGGGAACACATTTTCACAGTCCTCCACATCCACATCACTGATCACTGCCAGACATTCTTCCGGTCGTAACGGCATCGGTTTCCCGTTTTCTTTCCGGTACAGCATGATCTTCGGCCACGGTCCGTGCTTGAATCCCTCTGTCAGAATCAGATCCACACCATCTATCTTTTTCAGGAATTCTTCCGGATCAACTGTTCTGTTGTCCATCAGCACCGCTTTCTCCGAGGAGATCAGACCGGTCACGTCTGCTCCGGCTTTGGTAAAGCGGTCACTGTCTTTTCCTTCGTGATCGATATCAAACCGGTGTCCGTCATGCTTTACGATCGCAATCTTAAGCCCATATGCTTTCAGCTTCGGAATCAGTTTTTCCAGAAATGTCGTCTTACCGGTGCCGGAATAGGCCACAAACGATACAACCGGGGTCTGCTGTGCTTTTTCTTTTATTTTCTCTGGTATTATTTTTCGATATTCTTCTGGTGTATTTATATTATAAAATTTCCCCGGTCCGTCTGTAATTCCCTGAACTGCCACATAACATACCCTCAGATTTTCCAGTACATGCTGCACTTTATAATCCCCGGTCTTTAACTGTTCTTCCAATATCTTCCATACAGATTTCCTGTACCATGCACAGAGCACATATTTTTTCCCGGTCTTGTCTACCGGGATCACTGCATCAATCCCATCCATCAGATAGTCTTCCAGTTCCTGCGCCACATCCCAGTCAACCAGCGGCATATCACAGGATATCACCCAGACCCGTTCATGGCTGCATTCTTTCAGCGCCGAGCACAGACCCATCAACGGTCCTTTGTCCTGTTCCAGATCTTCGATATGTCTTGCCTCTATCTCCGGATAATCCCGCCGGTCTTTTACCGAAAGCAGCACCTCATCCGCACCACTTACATGTTCTTCGATCTGTTGTAAAAATGTCTTCTTTCCAATCAGAAGTCCTGCTTTATCCTTCCCCATCCGGGTACTTTTCCCGCCACAGAGGATTATGGCACTGATTCCGGATTTTTTCTTATCTGATTCTGTTTTCATATATTAAAAAACCTGCTCCTTCCGAAAAAAGAGCAGACGAAATATAAGAGAATCTGTCTGTGACATTTTTTACGAATGCTTTGACAGCTTCTCCTATGTGCTTTGGTAAACAAAGGTGCTGCTCTCCTTTCCAAATACGCGGGAGGCAAATACGTTTCCCTATCTACCCTGAGGAACTGACAGACCTGTCATTCCTGGCCGACATCCCATCATCACAATTTTTATGGATCTTAGGCATGAAGGCTTCGGAGAACCTTGTATTTTCAATTATTTTAACATGCATATTATAAACGGAGTTCTCCGTTCTGTAAAGAAATATCTTCTACCATATCCGTGAACGCGATCACCGGCGGCTGATCTGCCACGTGTTCTCCAATCTCTTTTTCCATCCATGCCAGATTGTACCATCTGTGGAATTTATATCCACAATTTGTGAACCAGCCGACCATACGATATCCCAAATGTTCATGGTAATGGATACTTGCATTCGTCAGGTATTCATCTTCATGCTCGGTACATGCAATACACGCATTCATATTTAACACATTCTGCCGCTTTAATATCTTCTCCAGCATGTCGTATAATTTTGTCCCGATACCCATTCTTTTTTTATTCTGATCCACGTAGATAGACGTCTCTACATTCCATCCTCCTGCCGGTCTCTCGTGAAAAGCACTTGCATATGCATATCCACATATTTCTCCATTCACCTCTGCCACAAGATATGGATATCTCTCCAATACATGCCGGATCCGTCCTCGGAATTCTTCCACCGTCGGCACATCATATTCATATGTAATCACTGTATGTTCTATATAAGGCGCATAGATTGCAAGCAGTTCTTCCGCATCCTCTTCTTTTGCAATCCGGATTGTAATCTCTTTTTTCTCATTGGTGTTCATTCTATATTCAGCTCCAGTCTGCTCTTATTATTTATTTCTCCACTATTATAAACACGTCCGTAAAAAAATGCCATCTCTCTGCAAATTTTTCCTGCAAAAGAGATGACATTTTTACATATTTTATTATCCCTGGTTCTGTGCCGCAACCAGATGTGTTGCTCCGTATTTTTCGCGAAGCTTTGGTTTTTCAATCTTTCCGGTAGGATTACGCGGAACATCTGCAAAGATGATCTTACGAGGTCTCTTATATCTCGGAAGTTTCTTACAGAATTCCTGAATATCTTCTTCTGTACATTCAACTCCCGGTTTCAGTTCAATGATTGCTGCTGAAATTTCTCCCAGTCTGTGATCTGCAAGTCCAATAACCGCCACATCCAAAATAGCTTCATTGGTACGTAAGAAGTCTTCAATCTGTACCGGATAGATATTCTCACCACCACTGATGATGACATCTTTCTTACGGTCAACAAGGAAGATAAATCCGTCTTCGTCTTCCATCGCCATGTCTCCGGTATACAGCCACCCGTCATGCAGAACTTCTGCTGTTGCCTTCGGATCTCTGTAGTAACAGGTCATGACGCCTGGTCCTTTGACCGCAAGTTCTCCGGTCTCGCCCTGTTTTACCGTCTCGCCCTGTTCATCGATAATCTTAGCTTCCCATCCATATCCGGCTTTACCGATCGCACCGACTTTATCGATATTATCCACGCCAAGATGTACACATCCAGGCCCGATGGATTCGCTCAGACCATAGTTCGTGTCGTATTGGTGATGCGGGAAGTATTCTTTCCAGTGTTTGATCAGGCTTGGTGGTACCGGCTGTGCACCGATATGCATCAGTCTCCACTGGTCCAGATCATAATCTGCAATATCCAGTTCCTTATTGTCCAGTGCAAGCAGAAGATCCTGCGCCCACGGAACCAACAGCCATACAATAGTACAGTGTTCTTCCGATACTGCCTGTAAGATTGTCTTCGGACTTGTTCCTTTTAACAATACTGCTTTTCCTCCCGTCAGAAGACTTCCGAACCAGTGCATCTTGGCCCCGGTATGATATAACGGTGGAATACATAAGAATACATCATCCTTCGTCTGTCCGTGATGATTCTGCTCTGCTTTTGCTGCATGCATCAGGGATTCATGGTTATGTAAGATTGCCTTCGGGAATCCTGTTGTTCCAGATGAGAAATAAATTGCTGCCTCATCGTCATCATTGACATCAATCTTCGGAGACTGACTGGAACAGTTCGCCGTATGTGCATTATAATCCTCGGCAAATCCCGGACATCCGTCTCCTACAAAATATAACAGACGTCCTTTGCTGATCTCATCTGCAATCTCTTCTACTCGTCCGATGAACTCCGGTCCGAACACCAGAATATCAATCTCCGCAAGTTCCACGCAATATTTGATCTCATCCGCAGAATAACGGAAGTTCAGTGGTACAGCCAATGCTCCGGTCTTCAGAATTCCGAAATAAATTGGCAACCATTCCAGACAGTTCATCAGGAGAATCCCCACTTTTTCTCCTTTTTTGATTCCTCTTTCAATCAGAAGATTGGCAAATCTGTTTGCCTTTTCGTTAAATACATTCCATGTGATCTCTCTTCTATAATAAGCCGCGCGTGAAGGTTCGATCAGATCAAACTCCTTCCATGTAGTTCTTTTTGTCTCCGGCATCTACGGATTGATCTCTACCAGCGCAACGTCGTCTCCGTACAGGCGGCAGTTTTTCTCCAATATATCTGTAATCGGCATTGGAAAATTCCCCTTTCGTGTTCATTCATAATTCTTTTTTATGAATTTTTTGCGTAACAGCTTTCGCGCTTTAACGCTTTTATTCATTAAAGTCTATGATACTCAATTTTTTGTAAAATGTCAATCCATATTTGTATTATTTTCCATCCAATCTCTTTTTTCCACACTTTTGTTTGATTTTTCCATCTCTCCGTCCTATAATAGGCACCGGGTGATAGAAAAATGAATTGGATATATAATCATAAACGTGCATTACTGCATGTCAATCTTGCATTTATCGGCGGACTGACCGGTGCTTATGCCATCTTAGTCCGTGGCGGCAATTTTGGTGCCGCACAGACCATGAATCTGATTGAAATGGTCCTAAACTTTACGGAAATGAACCTGACGGATGCCTTCCTTCGTCTGGCTATTTTTATTTTATATGGCCTTGCGATCATTGCCGCATTTTTAATCGGCGAACATTTTGCCTCTGTAAAATCTTATATCGCAATGGCGGTAGAGGCCGTCTGCATATGGATCGCAGGGATCATTCCGACATCGGTCAATCCCCTGATCGCACTGTTCCCTGTATTCATCCTGAATGCATACCAGTGGCAGGCTTTTACCACTCCGGAATGTTATAACAGTTCCACGATCTTTTCAACGAATAATTACAAGCAGACACTTCTTGCATGGACCAGATATCATATGACACATGATCTGGCTCAGAAGAAACGGGCATTGCTTTTTACGAACACGCTGATTCTCTTCCATCTGGGGGTTCTGGTTGGATATTTTGCGGTAGAATACCTCGGAGCTCACGGAATATGGGTTGCGTTTGTTCCACTTGTTACCGCTGTAGGGCTGGTGATTCCGGTTGGTGAGGAGCAGGTTGTAAAGGATGTTGAAGCAACATTAAAAGAAGGAATTCACAGGACGGAGGAAGTAGTTGTTCGGAAGGTTTGATTTCGTTTGATTTTCTGCTTCATGATGGCCTGAATAAAAGTATAGCAGTGGTTACTGTGCATATGCACAGCAACCACTGCTATACTTTTATTCAGTTACGTTTTCACATGCTATGAAGATGAAATCGCGGAAGCCTTCTTACAGTGCCGCTTTATATATCTTGTACATATCTTCCTCATGAAGTACCTTCGCAGATCCTTTGCTTCCCTTGCATCCGATGCTACATTTATGTGCCATCAGTTTCAGTTCTTCATCTGTAGGATCAATGCCAAGTTCATGGATAGAAGTTGGCATCTTGAGTTCACGGAAGAAGTCTTCGATGGCTTCGATTCCACGTAATGCCACATCGTCTGCGGTTCCTTCCGGGTCTACCCGCATGACGTTCATTGCAAATTTTTCGAACCTAGAAAGGCAGTCTTTGTATACATATCTTGCCCAGGAACCCCAGATTGCCGCAAGGCCTGCACCGTGTGCCACGTCAAACAGTCCTCCGATCTCATGTTCCAGTGCATGGGAAGCGAAATCTCCTCCGACAACCGCGCCACAGCCTGTCAGCCCGTTATGAGACAGACTTCCTGCCCACATTACTTCCGCACGTGCATCATAGTTCTTCGGATCATTGATCAGAATTCTTGCATTCTCAATTACCGTACGCATCAGACCCTCTGCAATACTGTCTGTGATCTCCATATTTCCACCATTTGTAAAATAGCGTTCCATCGTATGCATCAGAATGTCTGTGCATCCGCATGCTGTCTGATAATCCGGCAGTGTCATGGTCAGTTCCGGATTCATGATTGCAAAGCGCGGTCTTCCATAGTCATTGCGGTATCCTCTCTTGATCCAGCCGTCTTCTTTTGTAATAACAGAAGAATTACTCATCTCACTTCCTGTCGCTGCAATAGTCAGTACAACACCAATCGGAAGACATCCTGTTGCCTGGCGCTTTTTGTCATAAAAATCCCATACGTCCCCTTCATTGGCAACTCCATATCCGATTGCTTTTGCAGAATCGATCGCACTTCCGCCGCCTACAGCAAGGATGAAATCTACTCCTTCTTTTTTCGCGAGCTCGATTCCTTCATATACCAGTGAAAGTCTTGGGTTCGGTACTGCACCACCAAGTTCTATATAGTCAATCTTTGCTTCATCCAGGGAAGCCTTTACTTTATCCAATAATCCGGTACGTTTGACGCTTCCGCTTCCGTAATGGATCATTACTTTCTTACATCCCTGTTCTTTTACCAGTTCTCCACATTTGTCTTCTGTATTTTTTCCAAATACAACTTTGGTTGGTGTGTAATAATTAAAATTATACATAAGGTCTCCTTCTTTTTGGTATAAAAAATATGCTATAGATTTCTCCATAGCATATTTTAATCTTTCTCTATGATTTTTTCAACAGACGTTTTACCGCTTTATGCAGCTCATTGATAATAATTTATTCCGTCCGAAGTGCCGTAACCGGATCGCTCTTCGATGCTTTCTTTGACGGGATCAGTCCACCAAGCAATGTCAGTACCACACTCAGTGCGATCAGCACCAGTGCCGGAATAACCGGAAGCACTGCATTTACATTGGAATTATCTGCCACCGCATGAATGATCATATTGCCAGGGAGCAGAAGCAACAGCGTCAGTCCGATTCCGATCAGTCCCGCACACAGTCCAATAATGAAGGTCTCCGCATTAAACACCTGAGATACATTCCTCTTCGATGCGCCGATCGCCCTTAAGATTCCGATCTCTTTCTTCCGCTCCAGCACACTGATATACGTAATGACTCCGATCATAATTGAAGATACGACCAGTGAAATCGCCACAAATGCAATCAGCACATAACTGATCGTATTGACGATATCTGTCACCGATGACATCAGAGTTCCCACTACATCCGTGTAGGAAATCACCTGTTCATCCTTGCCGGCTTTCTCCATCTTCTTGTTATAACGATCCAGATAATCCACTACCTGTTCCTTACTTTCAAAATCTTTAGGATAAATGTCGATCTCGCTTGGTTTTGCGAAGTCAGCATATCCTAATTTCTGCAGATTGCTGTCATACGTTGCACTCGCCGTTCCGCTCATAGACATCATAAGTTCTGTCAGATCATCCTCCGTCATATTGAACTGAAATGCCTTTGCAAATGCATCTGTATCGATCTTCATCGCATCTGTCATGACACTCTGGAGATTCTGTCCGATCTGTGTCATGGCAGATTCCATTACTTTACCCATACCGGAAGACATCTGTCCGACGATCTGCTCCATGGCCGACGAAATCTGTGTCTCAAGTGCATTTCCAAAAGATTTCGCATACGCTCTCATTGCCTGCTTCATGTAAACATTCATCCCGGATGAAAGCTGGCTTTCCAGACTCTTCATGTCCAGTGTCTCTGAAAGACCGTTACTCAGCCGCTGTTTTCCATCTGCCGTTCCGAGATAAGCTGCAAAGTTCTCACCCATCTTTGTCACATCTGCATATCCTTTTTCCTGTGCATAGCTTAAATATCCAGCCGCAAGTTCCTGCGCCATTGCCTGCAGATCCGCTTCCGATATCTCAATATCCACATCTTTATACAGGTCATTCACCCAGTCTGTTATGATCTGCTTTGCTTCTGCCGTCTGTAAATACTGGCGGAAATATGTTCCGTACTGGTCCGCACTGATATCTCCGATTCCCTGATCCTTTACGTATTTTTCAAACCCCTGCATGATATCTGTCAGAAGCTTCTGTACCTTTTCTTCTGTAATGGTTACTTTTCCACTCTCCTTTAGAATCTTTGAAAAATACTTTTTCATGATCTGCTTTGCACCATCTGTTTTCAGATATTCCGAGAAGTTATCTCCCAGATGCGAATAATCTGCTTCCGGATGCGTCTTCGCATATGCCTGATACCCTTCCATCAATGAAACAGCCATCTTCTGCATTCCGCCCGGTTTCACCTTGACATCCAGCCCCGACAGCATATCTCCCAGACCTGCCGACGGAAGCCCCGACAGATTCAGATCCACCTGATCCAGATTCACAAGTCCGGATAAATTCAACCTATTGCCATCCAGCTTAAATGCATCCTGCAGATTCACTGCTTTCGAAAAGTCCAGTGAATTTCCGAGACTTCCTGCAAGGTCTGTATCTCCCATGCCGAATGCTTTCTGAAGTGCGTCTTCATCTACGCTGAATAACGAGTTCATATCCAGACCATTATCTCCGGAATCTTCACCGAATTTCTCTCCGGTAAATACATTGATATCCGGACTGGCTTTTTGTTGTTTTACGATCTCACTGTTTTTTGCTTCTTCTGCGACATGCGTCATAAGCGAATATGGATAACCGATTCCCATATTCAGTGCAGTTGCCTTCGAACCTTCTGCCGGCTGCACGATTCCGACAATCTTAATATCCTCTCCGTCTGCCACCAGTTTTTTCATATATTCTGCATTATCACTTTTATCTTTCCAGACTTTATACTGGCTGTCATATTCATAATAGTCTGCCTGATTCACAAGCTTAAACTTCTTGTTCAGAATATCTTTATAGATGTATGTTCCCAGCGAAGACGGTGTCTTGATCTCTTCTTCACTTGCAAAAGCTTTGATCATATCATCCAGTTCCATCTGATCTCTGAGGCCAAGTGTATATAGAAGGAAATCACTCATCCCGCCGTCCTGACTTAATACCAGTACGCATTCATTATATTTTTTCGGCCATCTTCCCGCCTTGACATCATACTGCTTCTCGTACAGACTTGTGTTCTTTGGCATGCGGTAGAACACATTTGTACTCATCATGGATGACATCATATTGTTGGCACCGGAATCCGCTCCGATTCCAATGGATGAAAATGATTTGTCCGGGTGTACCTGTCTGACACCATCCGAATCCTCTCTGTATATCTGCGGATCCACATCATAATCATACTCCACGGCATTTGTATAGGATTTTAACGCATCATTATCCTTTTCCAGATGTTTTTTCAATGATTTAAGGTCATTGGTATTCATCTTGGAGAACATATTTGTAACCATCTCCATGACTTTTACCTGACAATCTTTGTTCTTCTTACCGGACGAGTCTTTGCTCTTATCATCCGTTCCGGTATTTCCAACCATCATGGAGGTAATGTCAAATCCCGTACTTTGGATCTGTAGTGGATATTCCGACAACGTCTCTTCCTCGATTGACTGGATATAGCCGTTCACTCCATTAGAGAGTGCCAGAATCAGCGCAATTCCTATGATACCGATAGAACCCGCAAAGGATGTCAGTAATGTCCTTGCTTTCTTCGTCTTTAGATTATTAAAGCTAAGAGCCAGAGCCGTCAAAAAAGACATGGAAGATTTTCCCATATTCTTATGTTCCGGTTCTTTTAATGTCTGCTCATCCACAATGTATTCGTCCGTATCTGAACGTATCTTCCCATCCCGCAAATTCACGATCCTGGTCGCATATTCTTCTGCCAGTTCCGGATTGTGTGTAACCATAACAACCAGCCGGTCTTTGGCTACTTCTTTCAGAAGATCCATGACCTGGATACTGGTATCACTGTCCAGTGCTCCCGTCGGTTCATCCGCCAGCAGGATATCCGGATCATTCACCAGTGCCCTTGCTATCGCCACTCTCTGCATCTGGCCGCCGGACATCTGGCTTGGTCTTTTGTGAAGTTGTTCTCCAAGTCCTACTTTTTTCAGCGCATCAATGGCACGTTTTCTTCTCTCTTCTTTTCCGATTCCAGAAATTGTAAGTGCAAGTTCTACGTTAGACAACACCGTCTGATGCGGGATCAGATTATAACTCTGAAATACGAATCCGATCGTATGATTCCGGTATGAATCCCAGTCTCTGTCCTTATATTTCTTCGTAGATATTCCGTTGATGATCAGGTCGCCGCTGTCATAACGGTCCAGTCCTCCGATAATATTCAGAAGCGTAGTCTTTCCCGATCCACTGGGACCTAGAATTGCCACGAATTCATTATCTCTTAAGTTCAGGCTCACGTCATCCAGCGCCTTCTGTACCAGATTACCGGTCCTATATTCTTTACAAATATGCTGTATCTGAAGCATGTATTCTTTTTCTCCTTCTTCCATCTGTTATTTTTTTACAGACATCTGTTATTATTATACAGAAATATTTTATAAAATCCGTATTTTTATACTTTTTTAATCTTTGCTTTTTATTTAGAAATATATCCGCTAATCACAGTCTGATTTTTATCTGTATATAGCATCGCAGATGTTAACCTTTTCACCAAATACAGTTGACTTTTATTTCCCGTCATGTTAACCTTTTGTCTATATCAGTTAACAAGTGATTTATATTACACACAAAGGAAGGTAACACCATGATTTCAGAAGTTCATACACACGAAGATCCTATATTGACACGCGAAGAGGCCATCGAGATTTTAAACACTCCGGACGACCAGTTAGATGCTCTCATCGAACGTGCCGGAATCCTCCGTAAAAAATATAAAGGGAACCACGTCAGCATTCATATTCTGACCAATGTCCGCAGTGGTAACTGCTCTCAGGACTGCGCTTACTGTGCGCAATCCTGTCGCTCTAATGCAGACATCGACACTTATAAATGGGTAGAAGACGAAAAATTATACAATGATAATGATTTTGTAAATGAACATCATCTTTCCCGCCACTGTATCGGATTAAGCGGCATGGGATTCACAGATGCAGAGATCGAACAGCTTGCCGGACGTATCCGCAAGATGAAAGAAACCGGAACCCATCTCTGCTGCTCCATCGGATTCTTAACCGAAAAACAGGCAAAAATGTTAAAAGACGCCGGACTTGACCGTATCAATCATAATCTGAACAGCAGCCGTAATTATTACAGTCACATCTGCACCACACACACTTTTGACCAGCGTGTGGAAAATATACATATGCTTCAGAGACTCGGTTTCGAGATCTGCAGCGGTGGAATCATCGGTATGGGCGAAAGCAAAGAAGACGTTGTAGATATGCTTTTGGAACTGAAAGAAATTAATCCGGAAGCTCTCCCGATCAACTTCCTGCTGCCGATTCCGGGTACTCCTCTTGGCGATCAGGATATCTCGGGACTGACTTATGAATATGGCATAAAGGTGCTCTGTCTCGCAAGACTTCTGGTTCCGCAGTCAGACATCCGCTGTGCGGCAGGACGTGAAGTGTATTTCAAAGGACATGAAAAGGAATTGTTAAGTGTTGTAGATTCCATCTTTGCCTCCGGATATCTTACCGCAGGTGGTCAGGGTATTAAAGATACTATTCAGACGATAACAGATGCGGGATTCACTTATGAGATAGAGTCTGCATAAATTGTTATTCTCAGGTTAATAGATACACTTCCGGTCTCACAATAGTTACGGGGATTCTATTAATTCACTACAGCGTTAGCTACCCAGACCAGAATAAAAGTTGGACAGGAATGCTTTTCCAACTTTTATTCTGGTCCGGGTAGCTAGCTTAGTGAATTAAGTAGAAACTACATCTGCTTCCTCACCACCATATACTCATCCCCATTCCGATAATAAGGGCACTGATAATGCTGGTCTGAAATAAGACGCATATATTCATCTTCATCCATATTGATATCGCACATATAACTTTCGTAATCTTCGTCGTATGTATAATAAGTGCAGCTTTCGCAACTATTCTGAGCCATTATAATTCCCCTTTTCTTAATTTGATAATTGAGTTTTTACATTATTGCATAATTTTTTCATTATGATCTGTTTCCCATCGATTATAGCATATTTCTTAGTACTGTACGAAAAAAAGAGCATAAACATTGCGATTACGGGTTGCCCAAGATTTGTTATCCATGCTATATTTTATGTGATATTTTTATCAAAGTAATCACACAAAGAAAAAGTACTAAAGGAAAGGGTTATTATGGATTCAATGTTTAACACTCCACAGGAAGTTGTACAGGCCAACATGAATGGCGCTGTAAAAAAAGCTACAACTTCTAAAAAGAAAGTTTTTTTCATGGGAATCATGGCTGGTGTCTGCATCGCGCTTGGCGCACAGTCCAGTAATGTTGCCATGCATGATATTGCAAATGTCGGTCTTGCACGTCTGGTTGCCGGCTGCGTCTTCCCGGTCGGTCTGATGATGATCGTCTTTATCGGAGGCGAATTGTTCACCGGTGACTGTATGATGACAATGGCCTGTATTAAGAAAAAAATTAGTGTAGCTGCACTCATACGGACACTGGTTATCGTTTATATCGGTAATATGGTTGGTGCTGTTGCTCTGGCATATCTGGTATATCTGTCCGGACAATATAATTATACCAGCGGCGCTCTTGGGGCATTTACGATCAAAGTTGCTCTTGGAAAGGTCAGCTTATCTTTCCTTCCTGCTCTGATTTCCGGAATCTTATGTAACATTCTGGTATGCGCTGCAGTATTGATGGCTTCTACCGCGAAAGATATAGCAGGAAAATCACTTGCTATCTTTTTCCCGATCATGGCATTCGTTGTATCCGGCTTCGAACACTGCGTTGCAAATATGTATTATATTCCGGCCGGAATCTTTGCTTCTATGAATCCGGATTATGTTGCAAAAGCGAAAGAATTATATGGTATCACCGGCAGTCAGATTGCTGCTTTAAACTGGGGAAACTTCTTCACCGTCAATCTTCTTCCTGTTACAATCGGTAACATTATCGGTGGCGGATTTATCATCGGCGGATTATTCTTCTATCTGCACGGAAAGAACTGTAAATAAAGGCTTGACGGAATCGTGGATCTTCTGACGATCATTCCCGCTTTCTTCCTTTCCGGATTTGTTATCTTTCGGATGCTGCGTGTAGCATGTCTACACTTCTTACCGTAGGCTATGGTGACATTTACC
>OHYE01000888.1_pt1 | contig 13872 bp, 9 predicted proteins | sample 1580141 | NCBI WGS metagenome assembly OHYE01 (sample SAMEA3882530, study PRJEB24775) | human gut metagenome | biome: human-associated habitat; feature: intestine environment; material: feces | place: Netherlands | collected 2009/2010 | reverse complement strand
CTCCCCGATTTAAAACAAATCCCGCGAGAACGAAAAAGGCGGAATAGATGTGCAGTTGCGTAGTGGCATTCTTATTCACTTGGCACTTCCGTCAACTAATTTTGTCGGGCCGCTCGCTACTGACTCGAAGCCTGAAGTGTCCACAGTTGATGTGAAGAGCGGTAAAGCATTTGCACAGGGGTATCAATGGAATACATCCGAAGCGTTTTCGGCAGCATCATCGGCGAAGGCGGGATTAGCCTTTACGCGGCGCTCACCCTCGATGTATTTGACGATTTGATCAATCGTCTGGTTGGCGTGGCTCTTGAGCTTGCGCTCATAGAAGAAGAGGCCGAGCTTGCCGCGCGTACCAGACGTGTTACCACCCACACCCTGAAAATCCTCGGTATAGGTGAGCTCGCAGGCACCATCGCCAGCAGGTGCAGCCTCATAGCGCATGGTATTGATGCCCGCCGCATACTGAAAACGGACCTCATAGAGACACGGGTAGTCAAAGTGCTTGATCTTAACCTTGATCGCCGTGCCTTTGGCCTTGCCTTTTGCGGACTGGGCGCGCTTCTCGTACTTATAGCCGTTGAGCTTGTTGTGGCTGGGACGCTTGCCCGTGGCGTTCTCGATATCCTGCATGATGGACCCCGCCAGAGCGTCAAAAAGCTCCTCCGGCGTCACCTTAAGCGTTTTGGTGAACTGCATGATGGCTCCTTATTCGTTTGAACCGTTCGAGCCATTGTACCGCCCCAGGCTCTCCCATGCGTTGCGGTGAAATACGGACTGTTTGGCGGCTTTTTTGGCCAAAACAGTCCGTATTCCACCGCAAGTTATCTGAGGGCTAGAGGTTGTAGGTGACTACTTGAGGTTCGGCGGGTTCGACGAAGATGGCTGGATTCGCCTGCTCCACGCGGACGAACTTGACGGTCACGGCCTCAAAGCCCGCCTTGTGCAGAACATCAGCATAGACGCGCGCCTGCAGGGCGTGCTTCTCCTGCAGCTGTTCCGGCGTCTCGTCCGGCGTGCCGCCCGTCTTGTAGTCGATGACCAGCGCGCATGACGAATCCGCCGGGTTCGTCGCCAAAGCGTCGATGGTGCCCTCGGCATATGCACCGTAGTGAGCGATGTCCTCGTCCTCGCAGCCCAGCGAAAAGAACGGCACCTCGGCGCGAACGCAGGGCCAGGCGAGCAGCTCGGCACGGACCGCCGACTTGAGCCAGCGGTCCAGGGCAACGTCGAAGCGCTCGCGCTGCTCCGGCGTCAGGCGCCACAGACGCGCCAGTGCATCGGCACGCGCGGCGGGCAGCTCATCGGCACCCATCTCGATCAGCCACTGGCAGGCGGCATGGAACACCGAGCCCAGCGCCATGGGGTTGCCGGCGGGCTCGACAGCAGCCACGTCCGCATCCGTCATCTCCGAGCCATCCGACTCCGCATCATCGCCGGCCTCGTCCATGGGCACGTGTGCCTCGGCGGCACGGTCCTCGGACTCGGCATGCAGCGCCGCGGCAATTGACGAGTAGCTGTACGAATCGCGCGCCGGATACGGGCAGGTGCCCATGCGCACGCCCACCGCCCGGGGATACACGAGCTCAAACGCATCGGACTCGGGGTCGGCAGGACCGGGAACGGCAGCGCGGGCATCTGCACCGGCACCCTCCGGCTCCGCATCGCCACGGACAAGCCCGCCCTCGACATCCAGCGAAGCGTTGGCCTCAAACGCCTGCTCGCCAAACGTAAAGTCCGCCAGCGAGATGAGCTCGTAGTCGCCCGGCTTAGAGTTGTCGAACACCAAACGGTCGCTATCGAGCTGCGGCATGTCCAGACTGTCGGTCGGCAGGATGCGGCGCAGCACGTCGTAGGTCAGATCCGTCTCGACATCGAAGGTCGGCGCCGTCACCTTGCCGCGGCTCACGCCGGCATCCATCGCCAGAATGACCAGCTCGCGCGCTCGCGTCATGGCGACATAAAGCAGACGAGCCCGCTCCTCGAGCGAAAGCTGCAGGTCGTCGTTGCGCAGGCGGGCAAATGCCTCGGCGGGAGAGCCCGTCGCGCAGACGTCCTCCATGAGCTCCGGCGGCAACCACAGCGACGTGCCCTTGCCCTTAAACGCGTGTTCAAACTGCTTTTTGACGTCATCGCCCTTCACGAGGGTCCCGTCGGCAAGCTTAACGCCATCAAAACGAGCCGGCAGCGCCACGACTTGCGCCCCACCGTCGACGCGGCCCATCTGTGCCGCACTGGACGATTTGCGCACGCCAAAGCACTCGGCAACCGCTACGACCGGATACTCCAGACCCTTGGACGCATGCACGGTCATGATGCGCACCGCGCCGTCACCCTCCTCGTTGAGGGCACCCGGGGCCTCCTTGCCCGCCAAGAAGCGGTCGAAGGCCAGCGCGATGGAACGCGGCGAGTTGCCGAACTCGGACTCCGCTTCGGCCACGGCATCGAGCGCCTTGAGTACGTTGGCGGCAATGGCCTTGCCCTCGGGGCCGCGCTGTGCCAGACGCACAAACCAGCCGGAGGCGTTGACCACGTCGCGCGCGATGGCGGCGAACGAATCGCGGCCCACGCGACGAAGCGCATACCGCAGCACCTCGCGGGCGCGCGTCACGAGCGGCAAGTCTTGCAAACCCGGCACGTCGAAATCACTCATGATGCCCGCGTCGATATTCCGGCGCGAGGTCTCCCCCGTCTCGCTATCGAGCTTGGTCGCCAGCGCCAGGAACTCCTGGGCGCCGAGCGCAAACATCGGCGAGGCGAGCAGTGGCATAAGGCCCTGCGCCGTATCGGCCGGATTGGCAAGCGCGCACACCAGGGCGCGCACCGTCTGCACCTCGGCGGCTTGGGCAAAGACCGAGCCGCCTGCGATCACGCAGTCGAGCCCCTGGTCGCGGAAGGCCTGGGCATAGACGTCGGCGTTGGTCATGCGGCCCAGCAGCAGCACCATGCCGCCCTGGGGCTGGCCGGCATCGACAAGCGCGCGGAAGCGCTCGGCGATCGCACGGGCCTTGGCCTGTGTGCGCTCCTGCGTACTGCCGCCGGCAACAAAGAGGGCCTGGCGACGCGAGGCGTCTGCCACCAGCGTGTCCTTGCGGCCGTCGCTCGCCTCAAGATCCAAAAAGCCCTGCATCAGGCCGCCGTCATCGCCGTCGAAGACGCGTGCCACGTAACGCAGCACCTCGTCGTGGCTGCGGAAGTTGCGCACGAGCTTGACGAGCTCGCCGGCAGGGACATCGGATGCGACAGCCGTCTCGGGCGCAGCAGAGGAGCCCACTTTGCGCTCCTGGCGGCGGAAGACCTCGACCTCGGCGCCGCGGAAACGATAAATCGACTGCTGCGCATCGCCCACGGTACACAGCGCACGCTCCCCCGCGCCGGTCAGATAGCGAATCAAATCGACCTGCATCTGGTCGGTATCCTGGAACTCGTCGATCATGACCATCTTAAAGCGTCCCTCATAGGCAGCTCGAATAGCCGGGTAGTCGCGCAGCGCCTCGTACGCCATGCGCAGCAGGTCGTTATTATCGAGGACGGACTGGCCGGCCTTGAGCGCGCGATACTCGGCCTCCACAGCACGGGCAAGCCCCACCAGCGCATCGAGCGCGGGACCACCGCAAGCCAGCACGATATTGATAAACGCATCGGCGGCCTCGGCCTTGAGCAGCTCGACCTGCTCCTTAGGGAATGCCTTGCTCGCACGCGGCATGGTGCACGACATCATGAGTCGCGCCGCATCCTCCATGGTTTTGCCACTCGCCTCAAACGCGTCGATGGCGTCGAGTGCCACTTGTGCCTTCTCGGTCGCGGCCTTGCTCGCACCCAACGCCGCGCGATAGGCGTCGGCCAGCGCCGAGGTGTCAGCCTGACCGCGCGCCACGCACACATCGTCCATGCCGCCCGGCAGCTGGCTCGATAGCTCCAGCAGGTCGCGCACCAGGCCCTTGATGGTGGTGCCGGCGCCAAAGGGGCCGCCCTCGCCCGCCATGGGATACCAGGCGTAGAGGTCCTTAAGCGAAGCGGCGAGCTCGGGCGCGGCATCGGGCGCCGTTGCGCGCCCCAACACATGCTCGACAGCCTGATCCATAAGCTCGTCGGTATCGGTGAGCACCGTGAATTCGGGATCGATGCCCAGCTCCAGCGCGTGCGCGCGCAGGATACGCGAGCACATGCCGTGAATGGTCGAGATCCAAGCGTCGTCGACGGTCAGGGCCTCTTCGTCCATACCCTCTTCGATAAGCGCGCGGCGCACACGGTCGCGGATCTCGGCCGCGGCATCTTTGGTAAAGGTAATGGCGAGCACCTGGTCCAGATGCTCAACGAACGGACCGGATTCGGGCGAGAGCGCGTAGACGATGCGGCGCGTGAGGGTAAAGGTCTTGCCCGAACCGGCGCCCGCCGAGACAAACAGCGGACGGTCGAGCGTTTTGACGATCTGCAGCTGTTGCGGCATCAAAGTCGAAAGATCCATGGTCTACACGTCCCTCCTTACAAACGTTCCTTCGTGGTTATACGAGCAGCGCGCATGCACGGCCTGAGCCGACGTCGGATCGACGGCGGCAACGTTGCCTGTCTCGAGCTCGCGCAGGCGCTCGGCGATGCCGGCCTCCACGCGATCGAGCAGGGCGTCGAAGTCCATGCTGCCCCCCTCACCGGGAAAGCCCTTCTTAAGGCCCGGGATGCGACCGTCGCCGCGCTCTTTCTCAAGCAGCTCGGCGCTCGCGGCACCGCGCAACGCTGGCTTGCCGCCCTTGGTCGAAAAGTAGAGCGCCGCGCGGGTGTCCAAATTCAGCGCCCGGCGCATGGCCTGGGCGTAGATGAGCGTTTGGGTATGTGGCGGCAACCAGCGCGGATCGTCGATGGGCGCCGTGCCCGATTCCTCGTCGCGTACCGTAGGGTCGGCGAGCTTAAACTCCTCAACGCCCGTGCGATGCTTATAGTCGATTACCACGGCGCGATTCTCGGCATCCACATCCACGCGGTCGATGCGCCCGCCAAGCGGCCAACCGGCATACTCAACTTTAAGGTCGTTAAAGGCAAACTCCAGGTAGCGCGGAGCAAAAGGAGTCAGAGCCTCGGCTTCATAGGCAAGCACACCCTCCAGCTGCGGCAAAATCTCGGCCACTTGGCGCTCCTCCACTGGAGAGAGCGGCACCAGCGGGCCCTCGGTACCGCGCTTGCCGGCGTGCTCGGCCAGGGTATCGGCAAAGACCTCGTGCAGCAGCTCCTTCGCACGCGGCAGGTTCATGGGCGTCACGCGCTCCATGCCCTCCTGCGGAAGACGCGCATGCAAGTGCTCCAGCACGTCATGGACAAAGTTGCCCTTCTCCATGTTGCCAAAGCCCGCATCGATGGACTGGGGCTTCACGCGATACGACACGAACCAGCACAGTGGGCAGGTAGAATAGGCCTCGATCTGCGAGGCGGACGTCAGACGCGGCACGAGCGGCGCGTCCTCGCCCTCGCCATCGCGACGGCGCAGGACCAGATACGGAATGGCTTCATCGCTCAGATGCTGAGGAGCTTCGCAGGTCACACGCTCGCGCCTAAGACCTTCGCCTGCAGCGGGATCAAAGTCGGCGATGATATCGCCCTCGCCCACGCACGTGGGCTTGGCAGCGCCAGCGGCCTCGGCATGTGCCCGCAGCTCGGTCCATACGGCTGCCGGGTAGCACTCGCGCGCCTGGCGATCGTGTGTCACGCGGGCAAGCGCGACCGGACCGCTCGTCGCCTGCATTGCACGGCCAAAGCGCACGCGCAGCAGGGCGGCGGGCTCCAAAGACACGCCGTCGCGGCGCAGCTCGGCCGTCAACGTGGCAAGCGGGCCCTCTTCGTGCGAAAGCGGATAGCTGTCCAGGTCGACATCGGCAAACAGCACGGCATCGTAGCCGCCAGGACGCAAAACCGACGCATCGGCAAGCGACACGAAGCGCACTCGCGCCCGTGGCGTGCGATCGACCTCGTAGGTCTCGTAATCGTAAGCGGTGCTGCGCTTGTCCACCTTAGTTCGAACGCCGTCGAGAACCGGCACGGTCGCGGCCTGCGACACGTCGAGTGCGCGAGCATCGTTCATAAGGATGTCGATGGCATGGCGCAGCAAAGCCGTCTCTGCCTGGCGACGGGCCTGGCCGTCAAGGCCGCCTAGAGCGCGATCGGGCAGCGCCTCGGCAACGGCGAGCATGGCCTTGAGCGCCGTCACGGGTTTGTCGCGCCACAGCGCCTGAAACACGTCCGAGACCACGCATGGTACGTTCTTAAACCAGTTATCTTCGCTGGCGGCCCTGCGGGCGCCCCTCACCTGGCCCTGCACGCTCTGCAGTAGGCTCTTGACGCCCGCAGTGGTCTTGCCGCGCGACAGGCGCATGTTCTTGTCGAAGCCGCGGGCGCTCGCGGCGTCGACACCCGAAAGCGGGCTATAAATCCAGTCGGTAAGCTCTGGAGCGGGCCACCACTCGGTCTTGGAAGCGGTGCCCTCGTCGGCGGCTTTCATACGCTCGATCAGGCTGGCGAGCGCCGTAAACTGCCTGCCCGCGATGGACTGGGAAAACGCCGTGAACTCAGCCGTCTCGGCAGCGATATGACGAGCCGCCAGACGAGAGGCGAGCTCACCGAACAGCTGGGGTGCCCGGGCAGAAACGGCAAGCACACGCACGGGGTCGGCAGAGGCGCCGTCGACCTCGGAACCCCGGCACGTTTTTACCAGATCATCAATTGCGTCCGCATAAGCATGAGCATGGGCATGGGGGCCAGCGACCTCAATAAAAGCAGGCTGAGCGGCGGTCCCGCGAGCGGCATCAGACGCGCCGACACCCTCCCCTAGCGGCGCGATCTCAAACAACACATCACGGGCATCAAATGCCGCGGCAAGCTCCTCGCGCATCGCCGCCTGCTCGCGGGCAAGCAGCACGACGACCTCTCCCCCATTGTTCGCCACGGCAGACAGCAGCTCGAGCAGACCGTGCGTAAACGACGTGATACCGCGCACGCATACGGCGCGAGCGCACGCCGGCAGGCTATCGGCCAGGACACTGGTCATAATGTCAGCTGCCTCGCAGGGCTCGACCATATCTCGACGGTCCAAACCGCCCGCGTAGGCGCGCAAAAGCTCGAACACACGAGCCTCGGCGCCGCTTTTTGGCTCAGGCTGGCAATTGTTGCCACCGCATCGCTCGGCACTCGTCCCCGCCACACCCGGCAGTACGTCGCGGGCCATGCGCGCGAGCATGCGCACCGTGCCCTGGCTGCGCGAAAGCGGCTGCAGATCGGCATCGTCGAGACGCGTGACCATGTCCGAGAACAGCATCTGGCGCTGAAGGTTATCCACAAAGCTGCGGCCATCGCCCAAAAGCTCCCAAAGCGAGCGAAGCCACGATGCAGGCGTCTTGTAGTCGATACCCAGCGAAACTCCGGCTTCTGCCGCATCATGACGACACAGGTCGAGCTCGGCAAATGTTGGCGCCAGCAGCACGGCACGCCCATGGCGGGCAATAAGGTCGGCAAGCAACGCCGACTCGGCATTGTTCAAATCCGTGCCGGCATTGGTGGTATAGATTCGAACAGGCATGGTCCTCCGCTCAAACTGTTCGCAATAATCATTGCATCCATCCTACCCGCCCACGCAGACACATTGCTACCTCAGCTCCATGTTTTGGCGCAAAGCAACCTGACTCCAACGCACCAGCCGATTGCGGGCATATAAAAACCGCTCCCGGAGGAGCGGTTTTGCGCAATTCGTTTGTTGCCGCTGGCCTACTCGCCATCCTCCAGTTTGATGAGGATCTTGCGATAGCCGCCGTACTCGCCATTAAGTGCCTTGGACACACGGCTCACCGTGGTGGACGAAGCGCCGGTACGCGCCTGAACCTCGACATAGGGCTCGCCCTCGTCCAGGTAACGCGCGACCTGCAAACGCTGCGATAGATCGCAAATCTCGCGCGGCGTGCAGATATCGGTCAAAAACGCTTGGATATCCTTCTCGTCGTCCAAAAGGCTAAATGCGTGGACCAGCTGCTTGACATCAGGCTTGTCAAACATGTTCTCGATATTCATCGATCACCGCCAAACCCGCCATAAGGCATCGAAGTTGATACTGACATCGGGCATCGTTCGCCCGTTCTATGCAATAGGGCAACGCCTGTGGCTTTTGCCCGTAGCAGTGTAGCACACCACCAAACTAAAGCGGCAAGACTCTCTGTCAGCGGCGCGTTTTTTAGGACGAACGCCGTTTTGAAACCGAATGCGCACGTAAGCTCCACGAACATTTGAGACAATGGGCGACCAGACACCGCGGCGCACCCGCGCAACCATCCAGGTCGCCGCCGCAAGCCGCTTCACGCGACGCCAGCAACCCCGGCGCAAGAAAGGATTCACGCCATGCGCTTTATGCTTAACTGGTTCTTCACCTCGATCGCTATCGCGATCGCCACGTTCCTCGTTCCCGGCATCCAGCCCTTCGGTTTTGCCGAGGCCTGGGTCTGTTTCGCCTTTGTGGGACTGTTCCTGAACATCGTCGACTCGCTCGTCAAACCGTTCCTGACGGTCATCTCGCTGCCGCTCACTATTATCACGCTTGGTATTTTTCAGCTCGTAGTCAACAGCTTTATGCTCGAGCTGGCCAGCTACCTGTCGGTCAATCTGCTGGGCGCGGGCATCTCCATCGCCAGCTTTGGATCGGCCTTTATGGGCAGCATCCTGGTATCCATCATGCGCAGCATCCTCGACAGCATCGCTGAGGGCTAAAACGGCCATTCCGGCCGCGCCCGTCTCAACAGCCCAAAACAAAGGCCGCCCATCGCAAAAAATGGGCGGCCTTCTTATTTGACAAGTCTCAAAGGGCGAGAGAATCTGCCATTTCCACCCTGTCCCCACATGGCAGTCGTGGGTTAGATGACGTAGTCGTAGCCCTCGTTGGGGGCGACGAGCGCATCGAGCGTCACGCCGTCGAGGTAGTCGTTGATGAGCTTGTCCAGGTTCTTCCACACGTCGAGCGTGGGGCACTCATCCGAACGCGAGCAGCCCTTGCAGTCGCCGTCCAGGCATGCGACCGGTGCCAGGCTGCCTTCGGTCAGGCGCAAGATCTCGCCCACCGTGTACTGCTCGGGCGGGCGCGTGAGCACGTAGCCGCCGCCCTTGCCGCGCATGCCCGAGAGCATATTGGCACGCACGAGCGTGGCCAAAATGTTCTCCAGATATTTCTCCGAAATCCCCTGACGCGCGGCGATCTCTTTGAGGGGAATGCGGCCTGCCGCCTGGTGCTCGGCCAGGTCGACCATAACACGCAGGGCATATCTGCCCTTAGTAGAAACCAACATATATAGTGCTGCCTTTCGGTCTTTTAGTCCGTTGAAATTCTAGCCGAAAAAATGGCTTTGAAAATACCCGTTCCGGTCAAGATGGTTAATCAACTTGCAATAAACTCCTATTTCCTATTGCATTACTAGGCTTTAGTGTCTAGTATGCTTCCCAACAGCTAAACGAACAACCTATAAGGTTTGTGGGTTTAGCTGCTAGACACACCGTAAAACCACACGGTATCCAGTCATTTGATCACTTTGGAGGTTCATCATGAGCAAGGTTTACACGTCCATCGATCAGCTTATCGGCCACACCCCGCTTCTGGAGCTCACTCACTTTGAGGCCGATGAGGACCTCAAGGCCCGCGTGCTCGTCAAGCTGGAATACTTCAACCCCGCCGGGTCCGTTAAAGACCGCGTCGCCAAGAACATGATTGACGAGGCCGAGAAGGCAGGCAAGCTCGTGCGCGGCGGCGACTACACCATCATCGAGCCCACGAGCGGCAACACCGGCGTCGGCATCGCCTCGGTGGCGGCGGCTCGCGGCTACAAGGTGATCATCACTATGCCCGAGACCATGTCCGTCGAGCGCCGCAAGCTTATGCAGGCATACGGCGCACAGCTCGTGCTCACCGACGGCTCCAAGGGCATGAAGGGCGCCATCGTCAAGGCCGAGGAACTGCAGAAGGAGACGCCCAACAGCATTATCGCCGGCCAGTTTGTGAACCCCGCCAACCCCGCCATCCACAAGGCCACGACCGGCCCCGAGATCTGGGATGACACCGACGGCAAGGTCGACATCTTCGTCGCCGGCGTCGGCACCGGCGGCACCGTGACCGGCGTGGGCGAGTTCCTCAAGGAGCAGAACCCCGAGATTCAGGTCGTCGCCGTCGAGCCCGCCACTTCCCCGGTGCTCTCTAAGGGCCAAGCCGGCCCGCACAAGATCCAGGGTATCGGTGCCGGCTTTGTGCCCGACGTCCTCGACACCCAGGTCTATGACGAGATCATCCCCGTCGAGAACGACGACGCCTTTGCCACCGGCCGCGCCGTGGGCCACAAGGAGGGCGTGCTCGTGGGCATTTCGTCCGGCGCCGCCGTGTGGGCCGCACTGCAGCTGGCCAAGCGCCCCGAGAACGAGGGCAAGACCATCGTGGCGCTGCTCGCCGACACCGGCGAGCGCTACCTGTCCACGGCACTCTTCCAGGACTAGAGCTTCTCGTTCTTAGAACGAGTCCAAGGCACGCCGGTCTCCCCTCTCTTCTGGCAGCCTGAGCTCATCCCAACAGGGTGTCCCACAGAACGCCCGAACTTGCTACAATGTCTGCGGCGCGGAACCAGCCTCCCGCGCCGCTTTTCTTTTTTGGCCACATGCCACCAAGGAGAACCTCCCCATGCACAACAAGCGCGTGCTCGTCGCCATGAGCGGCGGCGTCGATTCCAGCGTGACCGCGTATCTGCTCAAAAGTCAGGGTTACGAATGTGTCGGTGTCACCATGCGCCTCACCTGCCCCACGCCCGATCCCGTCACGGGCATGAGCAAAGTCAATCGCGACATCGCCGACGCGAAGGCCGTCGCCGAGCGCCTGGGGATACCCCATCGCGTGCTCGACCTGCAGCAGACATTCGACCACAGCGTTATCGAGCGCTTTGTGAACGCCTACCAGGAGGGGCTGACGCCCAATCCGTGCATTATCTGCAACCGCCACATTAAGTTTGGCGCACTGCTCGATGCGGCGCTGGACATGGGCTGCGACTACATCGCAACGGGACATTACGCCAAAACAAGCCAGGCGCCCGACGGCACCTGGCAGCTACATCGCGGCGAAGATCCCAAAAAGGACCAAAGCTACTTTTTGTATTCGCTTACGCAGGAGCGCCTGGCGCACACGATCTTTCCGCTGGCGGGCCTGGACAAAGAGCGCGACGTGCGCCGCATAGCCGCCGAGCAGGGCTTTACCAACGCCAAGAAGGCCGAAAGCGAGGACATCTGCTTTATCGCGGACGGCGACTACGCGGGCTATATCGAGCGCCGCTGCGGACATCCCGCTGCACTGGGCGACATTGTGTGGCGCGACGGCAGCGTGGTCGGGCGCCATAACGGCGCGCTGCGCTATACCATAGGCCAGCGCAAGGGCCTGGGCGTCGCGATGGCGCATCCCGTATATGTGACGGGCGTCGACGCCGCCAACAACATTGTGCACCTGGGCGAGGTCGACGACCTGACGGCCACAGCGCTCACGGCCAACGACTGGATCTGGAGCGCCCCTGCCGACCGCATGGAGGCGGAACTCGACGCCGGCGGCATTCGCGTGGGCGCCAAGTACCGCTACCGTCAAAAGGACCAGGCAGCGACCCTTACGCGCGACGAAGACGGGCAGATGCTGCTAACTTTTGACGAGCCGCAACGAGCCATCGCCCCCGGCCAAGCCGTCGTCGTCTATCGCGGCGACGTCGTCCTGGGCGGCGGCACGGTGACCGGCGCCATCAAGTAGCCCCATCCCCTTCATAAGTTGCGGTGAAATAGGGACTGTTTAAGCGTTTAAAACCGCCAAACAGTCCCTATTTCACCGCAACTTAGAGAGGACGGCCTCGGTCGGTACCGCTGTGTCAGCCGAGGCCGCTGCATCGTTAGCGCTGAACGTAGGCGCGAACCAGTTCAAAGGTGTTGTGCACGCCGTCGATGTGGCTGCGCTCGTAGTTGTGGCTCGCGTACACGCCGGGGCCAATCAGACCATGGCGAATGTCGTAGCCGGCCGAGAGCGTGGCCTCGACGTCGGAGCCGTAGTGCGGGTACACATCGATGGCGTAGTCGAGCTCCAGCTCGCGCGCGATGTTGGACAGCGTGGTTACCAGGTCGTAGTTGTACGGACCACCCGAATCCTTGGCGCAAATCGAAACCATTCGCTCGGTGCAGCCAAGGTCGTCGCCCACGCAGCCCATGTCCACGCTGATCATCTCGCGCGTGTCGGCCGGCACAAAGGCACCGCCGTGGCCGACCTCCTCGTACACCGTAAAGAGCAGCGATACCTTGCGCGAAAGCGTCACCTCGCCGCCAGCAACGGCGCGGGCCAAACCCAGCAGAATCGACGCGGACAGCTTGTCGTCAAGGAAGCGACTCTTGATGTAGCCGCTCTCCGTCACCGTGGTGCGCGGATCCATAGCAATGATATCGCCGGTCTGAATACCCAGCTCAAGCACATCGTCCTTGCTGTCAACGTTCTCGTCGAGCAGGATTTCCATGTTCTTCTCGATGGTCTTGACCGGCTCATCGGCCACATGCGCCGAAGGCTCGGTATTGAGGACCACGCCCGTGTAGACATTGCCGTCACGCGTGTAGACGGTGCAGTTCTCGCCATCGGCCGTGGACCACTGATGCCCACCGAGGGTCGTGGGGCGCAGGCGACCATTGTCCTTAATGGAGCGTACCATGGCGCCCAGGGTATCGACATGGCTCGCCAATACAAGCGGCTCGCCCTCGCCGCCAAGCTCAACGAGCACATTGCCCTTATTGGAGCGCTCGGGCCCAAAGCCCATATCGCGCAACGTCTCCATCAGATAATCAGTCGCCGCACGGGTATAGCCCGTAGGCGAAGCAATCGAGGTAAGCGCCTTCAACTGATCAGTAATATAGGAGAGCGTAGAATCCATCTTGGACACCAAAGTCACCCTTTCATATCGAATTAAACCCACAGCAACGATACCACCGCGAACCATCTTTTTACCTAGCGAGATGACCCATCGAGCTCTTCAGAACTGCGCCCGCCACGATAACGAGCCGGCGGGCCCCTGCCCGTTAGCCCCACAATCTTTCCGCAGGACAGAAGGAGGCCCCGCCGCACGTAGTGCGCCGCGGGGCCTCCGACATGTCCGAGGACGATTGTGGGGCTAACGGGCAGGGCCCCGCCGAACCAGTTAGGCAGCCGGGCAGATCTTCTTGAAGAGCTCGATGACGTCGTCGAGCGTCGCCTCGCGCGGGTTACCCGGGAAGCAGGCGTCGGCCATGGCGTCCTTGGCCAGGACCTCGATCTCGTCAGCCTTCATGGCCTCGCAGGCGTGCGGGATGTTCACGTCGGCGGAAAGCTGCTTGACGGCGGCGATAGCGGCGTCGGCAGCCTCGTCGGTGCTCATACCCGTGGTGTCGACGCCCATGGCAACGGCAACCTTGGCCAGGCGCTCGGCGCAAACCGGCTTGTTGAACTCCATGGCGATCGGCAGCAGCATGGCGCAGGCGACGCCGTGCGGGGTGTCGTAGTGAGCGGACAGGGTGTGAGCCATGGCATGGTCGATACCCAGGCCGACATTGGAGAAGCCCATGCCGGCGACATACTGGCCAAGGGCCATGCCCTCACGGCCGGAGCCGGGCTGACCGGACTTGGCCTCGGCGACAGAGTCACGCAGGTTCTCGCTGATCAGCTTAATAGCCTCAAAGTGGAACATGTCGGAGAGCTCCCAAGCGCCCTTGGTGGTGTAGCCCTCAATGGCGTGGGTCAGAGCGTCCATGCCGGTGGAGGCGGTCAGACCGGCGGGCATGGAAGCCATCATATCGGGGTCGACGACGGCGACCTCGGGGGCGTCGTTGGTGTCGACG
>OHYE01000881.1_pt1 | contig 13944 bp, 16 predicted proteins | sample 1580141 | NCBI WGS metagenome assembly OHYE01 (sample SAMEA3882530, study PRJEB24775) | human gut metagenome | biome: human-associated habitat; feature: intestine environment; material: feces | place: Netherlands | collected 2009/2010 | reverse complement strand
AAGTGCGCGCAGACACAAATCTCGTGATTGAAACATTTTTTTCAATCTGTGTAACTGTTCAGTACCCTCACAGTTACACGCAAAAATCCATTCCAAATCGGCTATGCCGATAGGATTTTTGCCTTCTAGCCTAAGTCTTCTTACGGTCAGCGCAGTAAATGCGCAGACCTACTGAACAGTTACCAATCCGTTTCCTTTCGTTATAAACCTGACCATGGATTACGAAGTAGGATTGTTGGAGTGCGCAGCACGGAACAATTCGCAGGCATCAAGGTCGGTGCAAAAGCTTCCACATTTGATTATAACAACTATTTTGCCTGCTGTACATGTTGGATTTCATCCAACTGTTGGATTTTATCCAACTGCAGATTTCATCCAACTGCGAATTTCAGGATACCAGCATTATTTCTTCCACTGTCACAAAAACATAGCCCTGGTTTTGCAGCTCATCCACAATAAAAAGCGCCGCCTCAATGCTGGAAGCATATTCATCATGCAGCAGGATGATGGCATTTTCCCGTGCTTTGGACAGGATTCGCTTTTCCACATCGGCGCTGCTTTGACTGCACCAGTCCAGGGGATCGATGGTCCACAGCACCGGGAACATATTCAGCTCCTGTTCAAAGCCTTTGTCCCAGCTTCCATAGGGCGGACGGACAAAAATGGTTTCCGCTCCTGTTATCTCCTTCAATACCTCATTCGTGGAAATCAGCTCCTGTCGAAAGGCTTCCCGGTTATTGCTTGTCAGCTGAATATGACTATAGGTGTGGTTGCCGATCAGATGTCCCTCCTTCTGCATACGCAAAATCAGCTCCGGATATTTTTCTGCATTCTCCCCTGTAACAAAAAAACTGGCTTTTACGCCTCGCTCTGCCAGGCCGTCCAAAAGTATTTTCGTATAGACCGGATGCGGGCCGTCATCAAAGGTAAGGGCGATCTTTTTGGGCTCTACTGCATCGGATACGCCGCCAGAAGTCTGTATTGCCGCCTTTTCCTTCCCGTTTTTTTCCTCCCCTGTCAGCTGCCCTCTCGCAGCAGTTCCAAAAAGCAGCAATCCAACCAGAAAAAGTCCCAGTTGAATTGCTGCCTTTTCATTTCGTTTCTCTTTTTTATGTTCCATGGAAAACCGCCTTTTCCGTTTCCTTCTTTTTAATCTATGCAGCAGAAGCCCTCTATCATTCGGAAAGGACGGCGCAGCAGCGCCAAAACCTTATCTGTCTGCAGAAGAGCTGCCGAATTTTGACGGTTCTCGTCCCCGGACTCAGCTCTGAAATTCCAGCTGCCGAAAGCTGTGCCTGAAATAGAGCACCTCCGCCACAGAGGTAATCGCCCAGGAGAAAAAGTAGAGAGAGTACAGCGCCGGAATCGTATGAATCCATACAAAAATGGTATACACCCAGATCACCCGGAACACGCAGGAGCCTAAAATAACGATGAGCATCGGCACAATGCTCTTTCCGATTCCTCGGGAGGCTGCGATGCTGCAGTCCATAAACGCACTGATCATATAAGAAAATCCCATGCTCTTCACACGCTGCATTCCGGCATCGATCACAGCAGGCTCCGTCGCAAACAGCGACAGAAACTGTCGTCCGAAAATCAGCAGGAGTCCGCCAAAGATCGCACCTGCCGCAAAGGAATAGGTCAGCCCGACGAGATAGCTCTTTTTCATCCGTTCCCGGTTGCCAGCGCCCCAGTTCTGTCCGATAAAACTGGAACAGCCGGTATAAAACGCTGCCATAATATTAAAAATCAGCGTGTCCGCATTCGCTGCAGCTGCATTTCCGGACACCATCACCGCATCAAAGGAATTGACGCCGGACTGCACAAAAAGGTTCGCGATAGCAAAGATGGCGTTCTGGATACCGGTGGGTATGCCAAGCACCAGGATCGCTTTTCCGCAGGCCGGATCCAGTCTGAGCTTCGAAGGGTGCAGCCCACAATCGTCCGTCCGTCGCAGCAGATGAATCACGATCAGAAGTGCAGATAAATACTGTCCGATCACACTGGCAATGGCCACGCCCTCTGCTGCCATATGGCACACGATAACAAAAAACAGATTTAAAATAACGTTTACAATTCCTGCAATGGACAGATATACCAGCGGACGCTTCGTATCCCCGGTGGCGCTCAGAATACCGTTGCCGCAGTTATACAGTGCCATACCCGGCATGCCCAGTGCATAAATTTTCAGATACAAAACAGCACTGTCCATCAGTTCTTCTTTGGTATGCAGAATTCCAAGCAGTCCCTCTGCAAAGAAAAAACAGGCTGCACCCACAAGCAGACCGACGATCAGACAGATTACAAAGGCGGAATGCACGGTTTTGATCACGGATTCCCTACGCCTTGCACCCAGCTCATGCGCCATCCGCACATTAACACCGCAGTCCATTCCGATCAGAAAGCCGGTAAACAGCGTAACCAGAAGCGTTGTCGAACCAACTGCCCCCAGCGCCCGGTAATCCGAAAATCGCCCTACCACCGCTACGTCACTCATATTAAACAGCACTTCCAGCACCTGGGAAAATACCAGCGGGCAGCTCAGGAAAAACAGGTTCTTCCAGATCGAACCTGTTGTCATTTCTATTGCTTTTGTTTTCTTTTCTCTCTCCATTCCCCTGTAAAAGCCTTTCTATCCACAGAATCTGCATCAATATGCGCTTTTTCAGGCCGTTTTTCGACCCGTATCTACCACAATACTCGCAGGAGTTGATTTTGTAAAGAGGAAAAGCACCCGGCAGGAGAAACCTCCTCCTGCCGAGTGCTTCTACAGTCTGCAGCTTTAAACACTATGCTGCTTTTTCTTTGCGACCAGCTCGCCGTTTTCCACAGCGATCAGGATCGTGTCACCCATCTGTACCTGATCTGCCAGGATCAGCTTTGCAGACAGCGTTTCCACATATTTCTGGATATAACGCTTCAACGGACGCGCGCCATAAATCGGATCATATGCGTTGTCTACAATGAACTGCTCCGCATCCGGGCTGAGTTCGATCGAAAGCTGCTTATCTTCCAGACGATGATTCAAGTCTGCGACAATCAGATTGATAATACCGCTGATGTTATCCTTCGTCAGAGGCTTGAACAGGATGATCTCATCCAGACGGTTCAGAAACTCCGGACGGAAGTGACCGCGCAGATCCTTCGTTACCATCTCTTCTGCTTCCGGCTTAATCGTGCCGTCCGCATCGATGCCATCCAGCAGATAGTTCGCGCCGATATTCGAGGTCATGATCAGAATCGTGTTCTTAAAGTCCACGGTCCTGCCCTGGGAATCCGTAATCCGGCCGTCATCCAGCACCTGCAGCAAAACATTGAAGACATCCGGATGTGCCTTTTCAATTTCATCGAACAGGACAACGGAGTAGGGCTTTCTGCGGACTGCTTCTGTCAGCTGACCGCCTTCTTCATAGCCAACGTATCCGGGAGGCGCTCCGATCAGACGGGACACAGAGTATTTCTCCATGTACTCACTCATATCGATCCGGACCATGTTGTTCTCGTCATCAAACAGGGACGCCGCAAGCGCTTTTGCAAGCTCCGTCTTACCAACACCGGTAGGTCCGAGGAACAGGAACGAACCGATGGGCTTTGTCGGATCCTTGATACCTGCTTTGGAACGGATAATGGCATCCGTCACCTTCGTTACCGCTTCATCCTGACCGATGACTCTCTTATGCAATTCGTCATCCAGATGCAGCGTCTTATTCCGCTCACTTTCTGTCAGCTTTGCAACCGGAATACCTGTCCACCGGGAAATAATCCGGGCGATTTCTTCATCGGTTACCGCTTCGTGAACCAGGGAAAGGTCTTCCTTCTTTACTTTTTCTTCTTCCTGCTCCAGCTGTTTTTTCAACTCCGGCAGTTTGCCATAGGAAAGCTCTGCAGCTTTCTCCAAGTCGCCTTCGCGCTGTGCAATCTGAATTTCATTGTTGACCGCTTCGATCTCTTCTCTTAACTTGGAAAGATTCTCTACGCTCTTCTTCTCGTTATCCCACTGCGCCTTGCGGTTGTTGTACTCGGACTTTAACTCCGCAAGCTCCTTCTGAAGTGCTTCCAGACGCTCCTTGCTCAGGGTGTCGTCTTCTTTTTTCAGCGCAGCCTCCTCAATTTCCATCTGCATGACCTTACGGCGCAGCTCGTCCAGCTCCGCAGGCATGGAGTCCATCTCGGTCTTGATCAGTGCGCACGCTTCATCCACCAGGTCGATCGCTTTATCCGGCAAAAACCGGTCAGAAATATAACGGTTGGACAAAACGGCGGCACTTACCAATGCATTATCCAGAATCTTTACGCCGTGATACACCTCATAACGATCCTTTAAGCCACGCAGAATGGAAATGGTATCCTCAACGGTAGGCTCATCCACCTGCACCGGCTGGAAACGACGTTCCAGAGCAGCATCCTTTTCAATATATTTGCGGTATTCATCCAGTGTCGTTGCACCGATACAATGCAGCTCGCCTCTCGCCAACATAGGCTTTAACATGTTGCCGGCATCCAGTGCACCGTCTGTTTTGCCCGCACCGACGATGGTATGCAGCTCATCAATGAACAGAATAATCTGTCCTTCGCTCTTCTTCACATCCTCCAGCACTGCCTTCAGACGCTCTTCGAATTCGCCCCGATACTTGGCACCTGCTACCAGTGCACCCATATCCAGTGCGAAGATCTTTTTATCCTTCAGCCCCTGGGGTACGTCGCCCCGCACGATTCTCTGTGCCAGTCCTTCGACAACGGCGGTCTTGCCGACACCGGGTTCACCGATCAGAACCGGGTTGTTCTTCGTTTTTCTGGAAAGAATCCGAACCACGTTACGGATTTCATTATCCCTGCCGATGACCGGATCGAGCTTCTGGGCTCTCGCCTTTTCTACCAGATCCTGTCCGTACTTCTCCAATGTATCATAAGTAGCCTCCGGATTGTCCGAAACGACTCTCTGATTGCCGCGCACCGTGGACAATGCCTGTAAAAAACGCTCCCGCGTGATGCCGTACTCGGTAAAGATCTGCTTGATCTCCTTATTCGGATACTGCAGCATGGACAAAAACAGATGCTCTACAGAAACATATTCATCTCCCATCTGTTTTGCTTCATCCTCGGCATGGATCAGCACCTGATTTAAGTCCTTGCCGATATAAACCTGACCGCCCTGCACCTTTACGCGCTTTGCCAGCGCCTGTTTGCTGCGGTCCACAAAATGCTCCTTCTGGATTTCCATCTTCTCGATCAGCTTTAAGATCAGGCTGTCTTCGATGGTCAGAAGGCTGTATAAAAGATGTTCTTCTTCGATCTCCTGATTGCCGTATTCATAGGCAAGCTTTTCACAGTTCTGCACTGCTTCTACGGATTTCTGGGTAAATTTGGAAATGTTCATACACAGCTCCCTCCTTACTCAATCTATCATAGTTTCGCCATTCGGCTCCTCTATTGAAACCTTCCGGCCGCTGTTGCTTGTTCTAGTGAAGCTATAACACTTCATCTGAATCCTACTATAGCACCAGCTATTAGCCACGTCAAGAGGTGAGTGCTAATTATTTGTGAAGATTGTGTGAACGCTACGAGCTATGTAAAATGGTGAAAAAAGACGCCCTGCCAGTTTACTTGCAAAGGCGTCTTTTTTTGCTATTTTATAGGGCGACAGCCCTACAGCGAGGGAACTCTTTTCCGTCTCTGAAACGCTCTCCCTCAGGCATTTTTTATTTCACTTTATTCTATTTTGCTTCTCCCTCCGGGAAAATAATTTTATTCACGAAGAAGAATACCTGAATGCCTGATACCAGATTTTTCCTCTACTGCGGAATACAAAGCTTCTCTGGATTGGGAAATTGATACACTCACCAACAAGCATTGCGATCATATATGCACAGAAGTACGGACGTCCTCCATGTGCCGCATCATATCCGATAATATTCCATATTACTGCCCGACGAATCCTCGCCGAACCACATCATACCGTACCCTGGCATTGTCAGTACCAGCGGATAAGTCTTACTCTCGTCGTAATCCTCCGGCAAGTAATAACTATAATGAATTTCACCGTCGTTGCCGTTTAGAATCTGCTCGGCGATAACACCTGTTTTTTCGGGTGATTTTTCTGTTTCATTCGGCACTTCCGATTCGGCAGGAACGATGACAGATGTGCTGTTGTTTTCGGTATTGTCTATCGGCTGATTTGCCGAGCAAGCGGTATGCAAAAGCGAAACAATCAATATAACAGCAGATAGCACCACACCTTTTTTCATTTATTTCACCTTTTTTTGGAAGTCTGCTGTTAATGCAGCTTTATCATCATCTCTGCAATCGCTGGATCATAGTGAGAGAAAAACAGGCTTTCTTTTTCGTCCAATGCCCGGATAGCGTTCATATCGTTTGCGTCCAGAGCAAAATCAAAGACATTGATATTTTCTTCCATACGTTCCTTGTGGGTGGATTTTGGGATTACCACGACATCGCTTTGCAAAAGGAAACGCAGAGCGACCTGTGCTGCACTTTTATCGTGCTTTTTCCCGATTTCATTCAGCACGGGATTGGTAAAGAAATCCTTTCTTCCCTCGGCAAACGGTCCCCAAGATTCGTGCTGTACGCCGTATTTTTCCATATATTCGTGGGCGGTTTTCTGCTGCTGGAAAATATGCGTTTCTACTTGATTGATTGCAGGTTTGACCTCTACGAAACTACACAAATCAACCAGTCTGTCGGGATAAAAATTAGAAACTCCGATTGCACGAATCCAGCCCTCTTTATAGGCTTCCTCCATTGCACGGTAAGTACCGTAGTAATCATTAAAAGGCTGGTGAATCAAACATAAGTCGATATACTCGGTTTGCAGTTTTCTCAAAGATTCCTCAAGTGATTCCTTTGCTTTCTCATAACCGCCGTTTGTAATCCACACCTTTGTTGTAATAAAAAGCTCCTCACGGGGAACGCCGCATTTGTTAATAGCGTTTCCGACCGCTTCCTCATTGCCGTATGACTGCGCTGTATCAATCGAGCGATACCCTACGCTGATTGCGTCCAGTACGCAGCGTTCACATTCTTCGTTTGACACCTGATATACGCCGTAGCCCAGCTTCGGCATTTTGATTCCATTGTTCAAAGTTACATATTCCATAATTTATTTCTCCTTATTTTATATTTGCATAATCTTCGTTGCTGACAGGCTCGCACCATTCGGTATGGGTATTTTCTCCCGGTACTTCCACCGCAAGATGAGAGAACCAGCTATCCGGAGCTGCACCGTGCCAATGCTTCACGCCTGCCGGGATATTGATAACATCGCCAGCCGTCATACAGATCGGCTCTTTGCCCCATTCCTGATAAAAACCTCTGCCGGCAACACAGACCAAAATCTGACCGCCACCTTTCTCGGCGTGGTGGATATGCCAGTTATTCCGACACCCCGGCTCAAAAGTTACATTGAAAATGCCCACCTGTTCTTTTGAAACAGGGGCAAGATAACTTTGTCCCACAAAATACTGTGCAAAGGCGTCGTTTGGCTGTCCAATCGGAAAGATCATAGATTTTTCATAAGCGGTCTTTTCGTCCGTTTCGTTTGCGTCTTCTTTCCAAATATCTTTTGCCAAACGGAAAGCCGCCCACGCTTTGGGCCAACCTGCATAAAAGGCTGCGTGTGTGATAATTTCGGCAATTTCACTTTTTGTAATACCGTTCGCCTTTGCCGATTCCAGATGATGAACGAACGATGTATCAGTAAGTCCTTGCGAAAGAAGCGCTACCACGGTAATCAAAGAGCGTTCTTTCAAAGAGAGTTTGTCCTCTCTGCTCCATACCTGACCGAAAAGCACATCGTCATTGATCTCTGCAAATTTCGGTGCAAATTCTCCGAGGGCGGTTCTTCCCGCCGTTTGCTTTACTGCCATATTGCTATCCTCCTAAAATGTGATATTAGAGCTTCTTTGATAATTTAGCAGCTTCGGAATGGTTGGTTGCCATACCGGCATATTTCATTCCGTAAAGTCCGGCAAAGCGTTTCATCGTATATTCTCCGGCTTCCAGCATCCATTTTTCCGGCGCAGCGCCCTGAAAGAGGAAATAAAGTGTTCTGCCCGACAATGAGCCGTTTTCCACCAAACCGTAGAAGCGATCCAGTATATTTCGCACTGAGCCGCAGATGTTGTGCCAATACAGCGGAGAGCCGATAACAATTACCTCTTCTTTCCCTTGCAAAAGCTCTTTTGCGAGGGCAGCAGTATTCCCGTTCGAATTTGGGCTTCCGTTGATAAACAAAATGTTCATTCTTTATTCCTCCCGATTTTATCTGCTAAACATTTTTACCCATTTCATAGGCTTGTGCCATAACCGGGGTATTCAGCACCTTACCCTTTTCATAAACGCCTGTACCGTAAATCACACCCATTTCCTTTGCGCCGTTTACGCAGTCTGCATAGCCACGGAAGCAGGCAAGGGTGGTTTCCATAGACGATTTATCTTCATCGGCGGCAGTCATAATGTAGTAAAACTCTTTATCCTTAACCTCCAGCCAGCGTGCAACTGTTCGGTCGATCACCGCCTTTAACTGTGCGTCAATGGAATAGAAATAAACGGGGCTTGCAAGCACAAGCACATCGGTGTCAATCATCGCTTGCAGGATTTCAGCCATATCGTCTTTATAGGCGCACTCACCGCCGTGTTCACGGCAGAAATAGCAGGCGTGGCAGGGCGCTATCTTTTTGCTTGCAACATTGATTTTGGTTACATTGTTGCCGCTTTCCTTTGCCCCGCGCATAAACTCATCGCAGAGCAAATCGGAGTTGCCGCCTTTACGGGGACTGCCTGATAAGATAAGTATATTTTTCATTGTTCAAATTCTCCTTGTTTAGTTTTTGTAGCCGAGCTCGGTCAGCCATTCGTCAACATCGCTTTCGGCTTCGTCTACATTGTTGCCCGAATAGGTAAAGTAGTCATCGGTCAGTACGGTGGAATCCGGGCAAAGCTCGGCTACGGTAGAAATGCTGCTTGCACCTGACGAGCTGCCGTTGTGAGTAAAAAACGGAATAATCGTCTTGCCGGACAGGTCATATTCTTCGAGGAAAGACCAAACAGGCATTGGCAGGTCGTACCACCAAATGGGGAAACCGACAAAGATAACATCATACTGTTCCATAACCTCTTGATCTATATGTGAGGAAAGCGGCGGGCGAGTACCATTGTTTAGTTCGTCCTGCGCCCGGTCAAATACATCGTCCTCTGTATATTCCACTTCGGGGATAATTCTGAACAGTTCACCGCCCGTTTTATCGGAAATCCAGTTCGCAACCTGCTGTGTATTGCCCGACCACGAAAAATAGGCTACCAAGATATTAGAATCTCCTGCGGTACTTTCTTCGGGGGTGATATCGGCAGAATCATCTGTATTGTCGTCTGTGACATTATTACTTACATTTGTATCGGTGTTATTCGCAGTAGTATCGTTGTTCTGCCTACCGCAGGCGGATAGAGCAAGAACAAAGCAAACGCATAAAACAAGCGAAAGAATGGATTTTAATGTTTTATTCATGGTGCCTCCTTAATTTTTTAGATTTTTGTCTGTCTGCTTTTCATTTGCAGCAGCTTTTTGCCGTAATAGGATAAGGTTGCAAAGGCAGCCGACATAGCAATCGTCTCAAAAAAGTATAGTGCAGCCGATTTGTCGGTATCAAAAAACTTAAACTCAGTAAGGTAAAACAATTCTTCATAAAAGGCTCGGTCAACGAATACATAAACACCGTATGCCGCTAATAAAACAGCAATGATTCGACCTGCCCACAGGAATTGTCTGTGCTTTTTCAGTTTGTTTACGAACGGTGCTAAATGTAATCCCAAATGCAGGCTCATCAGTACAAAGGCCCACGCAGTCGATACGAGGTGAAGCGTCCTGCCTATCCTTGCACCACCCAAATTCAGAAAAGCAAAAACCTTTCCCGAAACCAGCACCGAACTTACTATACAGCACAGCATAGCAGCAAACAGCGCAATATTGATAACTGCCAATATTGTCCTTGTCGGAGTGTATTTTCCTTTGAAAAGAGATTGATACCAGCGAAAATTGAGAATACTGTGAGCGATAAACAGTACAAATAATACGATACCAATCCATTCGTGCAGACCGTCCCATAGGTGTTCCTGCATAAGAGCGACAAAAATCAGATACATTGCAATGTCAATGATGAGTTTGACAACCTGTTTATATTTCATTTTTGTCACCTCCATATCCAGCACAGTCCATTATAAAAATAGAGCATAGCGTAATATCCCGAATAGGCGAAATCATTCGTACCCGAAGCGGCAATCGCTTCGGGGGTGGTGTCCTCAGCATAGGTACTGTATTTGCCTTCCACCGCTGGAATCAGATCATTTATCAGTTCATTATGATAATTGTCGGTCAGTCTCAGAGCAAGGCTGTAATCTCCACTGTCCTCCGAACTTGTGTTGTTATAGGTAAGACAAACAACAATCATCGGCTGAATTTTGCCGTTCGCAATCCCGTGGTCGAGAATATGCTTCATTCCATGCGGTTCATCTGGGCTGCCGAGATAGGTATACTCATTGCTCCAACCGCCGTGCATAAGATAGAACACGGGATATTTCTTACTTTCGTCATAGCCATAGGGCAGATATACGACAGCGTGCTTTTGGAGCTTTTGGCTCTTTTCGTCGTAGGAAAAAAGCCATATACTGCGTATTGCCCAGTGTTTCACCGTCGATTACAACTGTACTGTCATCAACATTATCGGGCATCGAGAAGTACACCACAAGATTTTTCCCGTTTGTGTTACTCGGCGTAGGGGTGCTCTCGTTTGTCTGCGAACTGCTTTCTTCGGGTGTTGATTCGCTGGGGGATTGATTTGTCGAGCAGGCCGCCAGCGACAGCACCATAGTAAGCACCATAAAAAGCGAAATAATCTTTTTCATCGCTTTTCTTCCTTTCTGTTTTTAATAACATTCCTTGAAGATTCCAAGGATTTCTTCGTGGGTCATTTTTTTGTAACTGCCGGGCATAAGGGCACAGGAATCTGCGATTTCCTTCAAGTCGGTATTTTCATTCACGCCCAAGTCCTGCAAAGATACAGGCAGTCCGATTTCGACAATGAAATTTTCCAAAGCCTCAATACCTGCAAGGGCGATTTCTTCGTCCGTTTTGTCCTCTGCAGAAACTCCCATAACCTCGGTTGCAAACCGTTTGAATTTCGGCAAGCCGGCCTTGCAAATATGTCTGTAATAAACAGGATGAAGAACGGCAAGACCTGCACCGTGATTGCAGTTAGTGTATGCGCCGAGCTGGTGCTCCATTTGGTGGCACTCAAAATCCATTCGCTTGCCCAGTTTGATAACGCGGTTTTCCGCCATTGTCGCCGCCCACATCAAATTGCTTCGTGCGGTGTAGTCCTGCGGATTCTGAATAGCAGCGCGCAGGTTGCGGATTGCACTTCGCATAAGCGCCTCGGAAATATCGTCCGATACATTGTCCTCATTCGGCTCGCTGAAATAAATCTCCATAATGTGCGACAGAATATCAAAGCCGCCGGAAACCATTTGCTTTTTTGGAACGCTGTAAGTATAGGTGGGGTCAAGCAGGGCAAATTTGGGGTTGCATTGCGGATAATCTCTGCCTGTCTTGATTTTCAATTTCTCATTGGTAATGACTGCGCCGCCGTTGCACTCGCTGCCCGTACCTGCCACAGTAACGATCACGCCTAGAGGTAACGGCTCGAAGTCAAAAACACCCGGTATTTTCCAGAAATCTTCCCATACATCGCCGTCATAACGGGCGGCAATCGAAATCGCCTTGCAGCAGTCCATAACCGAACCGCCGCCGATTCCCAAAAGCAGACCGACATCATTTTTCTTTGCCAGCTTCGCACCCTCCAATACCTTCGCATAGGTGGGATTCGCCATAATACCGCTAAACTCCACAACGGTTTTTCCTGCGGCTTCCAAGATGTTTGTTACCTCGTCATAGATACCGTTTTTCTTGATTGAGCCGCCGCCATAACATAGCATAACGGTATCGCCGTAGGCTTTCGTCAGGCAGCAAAGGTATTCCTTTACACAGCCTTTTCCGAAAAACACCTTTGTAGAATTTTCAAAAATAAAGTTATTCATTGTCATAGTCCTTTCTCTGATTTATTGATAATTTGAGCTAATCATTGCATTTGATTTTTCCAAAAATTCACAGCGTCGTTTATCCAACCCTCCGCAACCGTTCCCGTTCCGAGACCGAAGCCGTGGCGAAGTCCCTCGTAATGATGAAACTCTGTTGGGATTCCAAGCTCGTTTAAGCGATTCAGCCGAGCCGCCCCAAAGGGAATAGCAATCGGTGTTTACTTCTAATTCGTCGGCATTTTCAAATATAAAGCTGATTGCTCTCGCTAAATCCTCGCAGGCGGTTTGTGCGCCAGTGCGGTAGATCAAGGCAAAGGCGTTGTAGCCCATTTTGGATAATTCCAAAGCGTGGGGAAAACTGTCGTGCATTGCACCTACATAGGCAAATCCACCGCCTGCGTTGCATACCGCAAACCGTTCACCGGGATTTCCTTTGAAGAAGAACAAGCCTGTATCTTCTTTTGCGGGATCAGCCGCTTTTTCTTCATCGGTATAAATATCGTAAAAGATTACATCGCCGTTTTCAGCATGGCTTTTCATATAGTTTGCAATCTCTACCGTTTTGTCGGGGTCAAATTTGCTCTCAAAGTCGTCACCAACCTTTCTGATTACATTATAAAAAAACGAGACCTCATAAGAAGTCTCGTTTCGTTCATCAGTTTATACCCAAAGGTTATAACAATCTGTTTAGTGGTACAATTCCTTGCTCACCTTTTCGGCAGCATCCAAAAACTGCTGTACGGTAGGCGTTGGAGTGGGAGAATGGAGGATTCCATAGGGAATACAATGGTTCCACTCCACAGGTATTACTTTCAGTAGAGGGTGAACATTCGCCCATCCGGGAATAGCCAGCAATACATCATTTGTATTCTCACAACGATTAAATATATCCATTCCGTAAAAGTCAAAATCCACAATATTTATTTGTGGGTGATTCTGCCAAAGGTCGTCTCGGAGCTGATCGACATAGCGGCTCCAGCCACGGTGCATAAGCAGCAGATTTTCGCCGTAGAGGTCAGAAAGTTGCAATTTATCTTTGGTTGCCAATCGGTGCTGAATAGAAACAGCACAATGAAACGGGCCTCTAATCAATTCCAAGCCCGCACAAGCACGAACATCTAACATTGTATCATCGAAGATACCGCCGACTATATCAATGTTTTTGCCTAAATTGGCTAAAATCTCCCGTGCGTTTTCGGGGGTGTTCTCAAAGGGTACAATTTGAAATTTGATATTTGGGTGCAAGGCTTGAACTCTCGACCAAAGTTCCATAAGAAGCTGTGCAGGGGTGATAGGCGATGAACCGATACGAATAATATTGCTATCTTCCTGCATTGCATTTTTGGCTCTTGTAATGGAATCTCTACAATATTGTATAATGTATTTTGAATCCTGATATAGAGAGTGTCCGGCCTTTGTTAAGTGTAGCCCTCTGTGTGTCCGATCAAATAGTTTAACGCCCAACGAATCCTCCAGCAAATTGATTTGTTTGATAACAGCTGTAGGTGTAATAAAGGATTCCTCCGCCGCTTTGTTAAAGCTGCCTGCGTCCGCTACTCTTATAAATGTTTCAAGCTGCGGGTTATACATAACATTTCACCTGCCTTATTGGGACGAATTATCTTTTCTTCGTAAATCTATCGGCTTGTTCACCGTTTTAGGAATCATCCAAGAACGCCCGAATTTTTGTATTCCGTCTATTCTGCTTTCTTCACATAGTTTTTGAACACGCCGTTCAGAGATTTCCCATTTTTGCGCCGCTTCTCTGACTGATATGTAATCCATTTCTATCCTCCAAAAAGTACGCATAACCGAATAATCTTACAATTATATTTT
>OHYE01000879.1_pt1 | contig 13952 bp, 8 predicted proteins | sample 1580141 | NCBI WGS metagenome assembly OHYE01 (sample SAMEA3882530, study PRJEB24775) | human gut metagenome | biome: human-associated habitat; feature: intestine environment; material: feces | place: Netherlands | collected 2009/2010 | reverse complement strand
GGACGAAGCGACTTTAGGCGAAGTCCTTAACGGCCTGATGCTCGCCATGGACACGCTAAACCTCGACGTGGCCGCATACGAGAAACTGGAAGAGCTGACCGGAGAACTGAATGAAGCTTACGATGCCAGCCCTTACTCCGAAAAGGGCCTGATTTCATACGAGGATTTCTTGTATGAACTGGAAGAAATACACGAAAACCGGACTTTCAACCCCTTGGAAATAGACAGCATCCAACCACGCGCCGACCGCATGTTCAAAGCCTGTGTATGCGAAGCCCTTATCGCAGGCGACACCCAGAATGCCGACGGGATGGCCTCTAATTTAGACTTCACCGGAAGCAATTCGGGATGGACCAAAACCGGTGACGGAGATTTCAAATACGGCAACAACGTGGCCGAGGTATGGCAAGGCTCCTCTTTCGAAGTATACCAGGAACTCACCCGCCTACCCAAAGGTTCTTACACGATTTCCGTGCAAGCTTATAACCGACAGGGTCTCAATGAAGACATCGCTGCCGGATGGAACCAGTCTGACCCGCAAAAAGACGTGCTGTCCTACCTGTTCGGCAACGATGCAAAAGAAAAAGTACGCCACTTGTACGAATTCCATTACGCATCAAACGAAGACTTGGCCAATAACGGTTCACAAATTTCCGGAACGGGAACAGCCATCGACGGACAATGGGTTCCAAACGGCGTAGCCGGAGGAGAGGCCGCCTTTGCTTTCAACGACCGTACCGACTATACGACCACTATTACATGCTATGTGGGCGAGGACGGTAAACTCCGTTTCGGTATCACCATGCCCACCGGCCCGAACTCCAACAACTGGACGCTGTTCGACAATTTCCACATCCAATACCTCGGTGCGGCCGACATGACAGGTGCCGTAAGTGCACTCAATGCCAAAATAGCAGAAGCCAACGCCGCATTGGCAGACAAAGCCATTACGACGGAAGAGGCGTACAACGCACTGAGCCAAGCCATTCAAGATGCCGAGAAAAGCTTGGAAAGCGAACTGACCGAGGAAATCTATACCGCACAGATTAAGGCTCTGGACGAGGCCATCATTCTGAACCGGAATTCGGTGGAAAAGGTAGAGACGTTGCACCAAACGGCCCTTATGTATGACGAACAAATCAACAGCGGAACTTTTGCCGATTACGACGAGGGCATATTGGCCAACGTGGTTTACGAAGTCTTGGATGTCTTCACCCAAAACGGAAAGTTCAAAGACATCCCACAGACCGAACAATACATCATCGAGATGAACGAGGCATACAATCAAATGGTGTACGAAGGCATCGACGTGGGAACGGCTTCCAAAGACACCCCGACCGATGTGACAGATATGCTCATCAACCCCAACTTCCAGCAAGTATTCGAGGAGAAGGACTCCGTTGCATTCACCGATGCCGGCTGGACAACGGAATTTACGAACGGCATAAAGGAAGCGAACGACTCTGTATTCGAATTCTACAATACCGACACGTGCCACATCTACCAAAAGATGTACCGTCTCCATCCGGGATATTACAAAGTGACGCTCTACGGATTCTACCGCGCAGGCGAGGCCGACGTGGCCGCACTGGCCCGCCGGGAAGGCGAAGAACAGCAGAACGCCAAGGTATATGCCGAAACGGAAAGCGCCAACTACTCGAAACCCTTGCCTTCGTTCTTCGAATGCGTACAGAACGGCAAATTCACAGCGACCGATATCGTGCTACCGGACAGTCTCTTCCCCAACTCGGGACAGGGATATTATGAAATGGAATCGTATTTCTATGTCAAAGAAGGTGAAACGGTTCGTCTCGGCGTGCAAAAAACCGACACGCTTGTCAACGACTGGGTACTCATCGACGATTTCCACTTGTATTACCTTGGCGATGGAGAGGCAAACAGGCCCGAAGGTTTAGACGACGTAGACATCAGCGATGGCATTAGCGACAACGTAGCCGATGAAAAGAGCACCGTGGTCGGTACCGCATGGTACAACCTGAACGGTATGCGCATATCTCGTCCGACACAACGGGGCATCTACATCCGTGAGGATAAGATGAGCGACGGCACGAAGAGGACTTTAAAAGTGCTCATCAAATAACCGGGTACTATGGTTTTTCATTATTGAAATTAGGATTAAGTTAATGATTGAACAGGGGCCGAAGTGATTCGTTCCCTGTTTTTTTATTTACATCTTTCCGTCCGGTAGAGAACGTCGAACCGATAAGAGCAGAACGGTAAATCAATCTCAGGCGAATGAAAAATCAATCTCAGCCAAACGATTTTTCATTTGGCGCAGAATGATTCAGCACTTGCAATATACTATTTTACAACAACTTACCACTTCTTCATTTGTGATATGGCAATCGAAACTTATTCTTTACAAAAGGGATGAAGCAAACTCTTGTAGGCTGCATCCCGCCCTCCTGATCTTAACGTTCCCCGCTTACATACCGGTACACAGCCTCCGAAATATCGGCTATAATCCGGGCTGTGGCCTGTTCGCTTTCTTCCGAATCGCGGACCAACACGGCAATACTGTAACGACGCCCGTCCGGAAGGAAAACAAAACCGATATCGTTTGTCCCGATAATCTGTCCCTTTCCGTTACGGTCGCCCGTACCTGTCTTGTGCCCGATGACTGCCTTCGTACCGACAAGCGGTGCCGGCAGACGGTCGCGCCCCGTCTGGCAGGAAATCATGGTTTGCTCTATGAAATCCCGGTATGCTCCCTTAGCCGCCTTACCCGAAACCAGCCATTCCAACAGGCGTACCGCCTCTAACGGAGTCGTCCAATTCCGGTAACAATCCGCCAAATCACGGTGCATATCGTCCTCCGTGGCTTCAATGGCAAAATCCCGCAAGCCCATGCTGCGCAAATACTCATCCGTAGCAGCCGGGCCTCCGAACACCCGGAAAAGGATGTCGCAGGCATTGTTGTCGCTCAGGTGCAAAGTGTACTTCAAAAGCTCGCCCACGGAAAGAGACAGGTTTCCTTCCGGATATTTGTCCCGTAACGGACTGTACGTATCCGGGCGCAAATCGTCCGGCCGGATATGCACCAACGTATCGAAAGAAACACCGCGCTGTCCGCAAGCGTCTGCCACAGCCAAAGCCTGGTGGAACTTGAACACGCTCATCATGGGATAGCGCACGTCATTGTTCACCGTCAGCGTGTCGCTCCCGTCCACTATGACGGCTATTCCGACTTGCGCCTTCTTGTCCGCCACCATACGTCGCAACTGTTCCTGCAAATCTCCCCACCCGGCCTGCAATGCCAACACCGGACAAAGGCACAAAACGCCCGTCCATATCGTCCGTATCCGCTTTTTCATCCGTCTTTCCCCTTTTACGATTTACTCTATACCTTGTTCTTTCAACCGCAAACGAATCAAGTCCAGATGGGACATATATCCGCTGAAAGTCACGGATATGTTCTCCTTATGCACCTTCAGCACCGCCAATAGGGCTTTCACCGTGCGCGGAAGGTCGGAAGCCGCCGTCGCCTCGTTCAGTTGCAATGTCGCGGGAAGGCGGTCCATCCGCTCTTCAAACCAACGCGTCAGCTCGTCCACTTCCTGTTTCGTATATGCAGGTTTATAAATATGCGGATTCTTTTCCACCGCAGGCTTCTGTTCTTGCTCTTCTGTCATCTTTCGTCATTCATTAAAAAAACACGTTCCTAAAACCGTCTCGGCACAAGCATATCCTTCTTCGTACAAGGCCGTCAGTTTCCCGATATTGTCTTCAAGCCGGTCCACCTCGAGTTTTTCGAGCGGACGCACCACCAGAATCTTTCCTTCATCCTCGAGCTGCTCTATCAGCTCCAATTGGCGGTTGTAACACTCGCACCTGTGACTGAGCGCCACTCGCAGACGGGGAAAACGGCGATAAATAAAAGAAGGAATACGGATGTCCCGGCCCGTCTTGCGATAACCGCGGTTGCGCGTCAGCACGACCACGTTGCGTTCATAACCGAGCGACATAGCCCGCTCCACCGGTATGGAGTCCACGATACCGCCATCGAGCATCGGCACGCGGTCTACGACGACAACCGGACAGACGTAAGGCAAACTGCTTGAAGCCTTAGCTATCCGTATCAACCGGTTGTAATTCTCTTTCTCCGACAAATAGTCGGCACGCCCCGTCAGGCAATTGGTAGTCACCATCTCGAACACTCCGGGATTGGCCCGGTAAGCCTCGAAATCGTAAGGTACGATACGCTCCGGAAAATCCTTATACAGCAGTTCCTGGTTCAGGATGCTATGCTGCGTCCACAAGAAACGCATACCGATGTATTTGTATTTTTTGAGCATGTCGATATTGCTGTACTTCGCCCGTCCGCGCTGACGGCTCATATAAGACAAGCCATTGCACGCCCCTGCCGACACAGCGACCGTGTAGGGAAAATCAATGTGGTGGTCCAACAGCCAGTCCAGCACCCCGCATGTAAAAACTCCGCGCATGCCCCCGCCTTCCAGCACTAAACCCGTATGCTTGTCTATCTCCATAATTATTCCTAATTTACGAGTAAAGTTAATGAAAATCCCAAATGAAATCAGTATTTTTGCATACTTTATTAAATGTTTTATCTTTAAGCTACGTTTATGTTATTTGACAAAGAAACATATATAGCCCGACGCGACCGGCTGAAGCGTCAGGTGAAAGAAGGCTTGATATTGCTTTTCGGAAACAACGATGCGCCATCCAATTATCCGGCCAACGTATACAAATACCGGCAAGACAGCAGTTTTCTTTATTTTTACGGACAACACCGCGAAGGACTCGTGGGGGTAATCGACATAGACAACCACAAGGAATATCTGATTGGCAATGATATCGACATTGAAGACATCGTATGGTTCGGTGCCGTGGACAGCGTGGCCGACCTCGCCGCACAAAGCGGCGTGGAACACAGTGCTCCGATGAGCCGTCTGGAAGAACTGGTAACACAAGCCCGTACCCAAGGCCGGAAAATCCATTTCCTGCCTCCTTACCGTCACGACCAGATGATTCAACTCATGGACCTGACGGGCATACATCCTTCACGGCAACGCGAGGAAGCATCGTTGGAACTCATCATGGCGGTCATCGACCAACGGGCTGTGAAAACACCGGCCGAAATAGAGGAAATCGAACGGGCCTGTGCCATCGGTCATGAGATGCACACGACGGCCATGCGCCTTTGCCGCCCCGGAGTGAGCGAACAATACATCGCGGGCACCATCAGCGGTATCGCATCGGCCAAAGGGTGCATGACCAGTTTCCCCACCATTCTTTCCATGCACGGGGAAATCATGCACGGATACCCTTCTCCACGTCCTTTGGAAGACGGACGGCTGATGCTTTGCGACGCAGGAGCGGAAACCAATGAGAACTATTGCTCGGACAATACGCGCACCACTCCCATCAACGGCAAGTTTACCTCCCGCCAACGGGACATTTACAGCATCGTGGAAGCTTGCCATGACCACGTATTGGACATCGCACGCCCCGGTGTAAAATGGTGGGACGTGCACATGAGCGTAGCCCGCCTCATGACCGAGCGCCTGAAAGAACTCGGCCTGATGAAAGGCGACACGGAAGAAGCCGTACGCAACGGAGCGCACGCCATGTTCTTCCCGCACGGCCTGGGGCACATGATGGGCATGGACGTACACGACATGGAAGGGCTGGGACAGCGATATGTGGGCTTCGACGACGAAGTGCAGCCGTCCACGCAATTCGGTACGAACTGCCTGCGTTGCGGACGCCGCCTGCAAGAAGGTTGGGTCATGACCGACGAACCGGGCATTTATTTCATCCCGGCTCTGATCGATGAATGGAAAAGCAAAGGCATCCACAAGGATTTCATCAATTTCGACCTCCTGGAAACTTACAAGGATTTCGGGGGCATCCGCATAGAAGACGACATCCTGATTACAGCAAGCGGTTGCCGCATGCTGGGACATGAACGCATCCCGTACCACATGAACGATGTGGAAGAGTTTATGGCACAAAGGACCAATTAATGTATCACTAAAATATCCGAAATGAAAAAACAACTTTTATTTATCGCATGTGCTTGTTTGTCACTTGGCGTATCGGCTAAGAAACACGTGGAAAAAGCTGACACCGGTTTCGTTTTTACCACGGTGAAAGAAAACCCTATCACCTCTATCAAGAACCAGAATCAAAGCGGTACGTGCTGGTGCTTCAGCACACTGTCTTTCTTCGAATCCGAATTGCTCCGCATGGGAAAAGGCGAACATGACCTTTGCGAAATGTTCGTCGTACATAAAACCATGGAAGACCGTGCAGCCCAAACCGTCCGTACACACGGCGATGTTTCGTTCGCGCAAGGAGGAAGTTTCTACGACGTGATTTACTGCATGCAGAACTACGGTATCGTACCGCAAGAAGCCATGCCGGAGCCGGGTACGCTCTACGGCGACACCCTGCCCAACCACAATGAGGTGGACCTCGTAGCCACAGCCTTTGTAGATGCTTTGGCCACGAGCAAATTGAAGAAGCTGTCTCCCGTATGGAAACAGGCTTTCAGCGGTATCTATGATGCTTACTTGGGCAAATGCCCCGAAAAATTCACTTACAAAGGCAAGGAATACACTCCGCAAAGCTACATGCAGTCGCTGGGCCTGAACATGGACGATTACGTATCCCTGACTTCTTATACCCATCATCCGTTCTACAAACCGTTTGTCATCGAAGTACAAGACAACTGGCGTTGGTCGCTGTCTTACAACCTGCCGATCGACGAATTGATGGAGGTATTCGACTACGCCATCCACAACGGATATACCATCGCATGGGGTTCGGACGTGAGCGAGACGGGCTTCACACGCAACGGTATCGCCGTGATGCCGGACGTGAAGCAGGCAGAAGACCTGGTAGGTTCGGACGCTGCACGTTGGCTCGGATTGAGCAACAACAGCAAACGTGCAGAAATCGTCAAGAAACTGACTTCCAAACCGCTTCCGGAGGTAAAAGTCACTCAGGAAATGCGTCAGACGGCTTACGACAACTGGGAAACGACGGACGACCACGGCATGCAGATTTACGGTATCGCCAAAGACCAGAACGGAAAAGAATACTACATGGTGAAGAACTCGTGGGGTGATGCCGGAACTTACAAAGGCATCTGGTATGCTTCGAAAGCATTCGTAGCCTACAAGACCATGAATATCGTAGTGAACAAGAATGCCATCCCCGAACCGATCCGGAAGAAATTGGGGCTGAATTAAAAAAGACAGAGGAACAGCCGCTTTCTCATAAAGAGAGTAAAAAGCTACCGCAGTTTTCCAAAAAAGATGGGGAAACTGCGGTTTTCTTATATTTTTTTCCTACTTTTACATGAATAACCGTGTGGCCTCGTGACAAGCCTCACGCCCGGCGATAGCATAAAAAGGAAAAAAATACATATAATGAACTATAAATGGAAATTAGAACCTCCTACACCGGAAAAACTGGAAGCGGCTGAGAGACTGGCCAAAGAGCTGAACATCAGCCCTATTCTCGGTCGTCTCTTGATAGAACGCAATATCACGACGGTGGCGGATGCCAAGAAATTCTTCCGTCCCTCACTCACAGAACTGTACGACCCGTTCATGTTTACCGATATGGACAAGGCTGTAGAGCGTCTGAACAAAGCTTTGGGACGCAAGGAAAGAATCATGGTTTATGGAGATTATGACGTAGACGGCTGCACGGCTGTAGCATTGGTCTACAAGTTCCTGCAACAATATTATTCCAATATCGACTACTATATCCCCGACCGTTACGAAGAAGGTTATGGCGTGTCGGTCAAAGGAATCGACTATGCATACGAAAGCGGTGTAAAACTGATTATCGTGCTCGACTGCGGCATCAAGGCCGTAGATGAGATCGCATACGCCAAAGAAAAGGGTATCGACTTCATTATCTGCGACCACCACGTACCGGACGAAATCCTTCCGCCGGCCGTGGCGATTCTGAATGCCAAACGGTTCGACTCAACTTATCCCTATCCCCATTTGTCCGGCTGCGGCGTGGGTTTCAAATTCATGCAGGCTTTCGCACAAAGCAACGGCATCGAGTTCAGCCAACTAATCCCGTTATTGGACCTTTGTGCCGTCAGTATCGCGTCGGACATCGTGCCGATTATGGGAGAAAACCGTATCCTGGCTTACCACGGCCTACGACAACTGAATGCCAACCCGAGCATCGGGCTCAAGGCCATCATCGACGTATGCGGCTTGTCGGAGCGGGAGCTGACCATCAGTGACATCATCTTCAAAATCGGACCGCGTATCAATGCTTCGGGACGCATACAAAACGGAAAAGAGGCCGTGGCGTTGCTCGTGGAAAAAGACTATCAGACGGCGCATGAAATGGCGGAACAAATCAACCGCTACAACGACATGCGCAAAGACTTGGACAAGTCTATGACGGAGGAGGCAAACAGTATCGTAGAGAAACTGGACAAACAAAGCGAACAACGGTCTATCGTCATTTACAACGAAGAGTGGCACAAGGGGGTCATCGGCATCGTGGCTTCACGACTGACGGAAATCTACTACCGGCCTTCGGTCGTACTGACCCGCACGGACAACCTGGCCACGGGGTCGGCGCGTTCCGTTTCGGGATTCGACGTCTACAAGGCTATCGAAAGTTGCCGGGATTTATTGGAGAATTTCGGGGGACATACGTATGCAGCGGGCTTGTCCATGAAAGTGGAAAACGTACCGGAATTCCACCGGCGCTTCGAAGCTTACGTGGAAACACATATCCTGCCGGAACAGACTTCGGCCATATTGAATATCGACGCGCAAATAGACTTCAAAGACATCACGCACAAGTTTCACCACGACCTTAAAAAGTTCAATCCTTTCGGGCCGGACAATACGAAACCGCTGTTTTGTACGCAACATGTATATGACTACGGAACGAGCAAGGTCGTAGGACGCGAACAAGAACATATCAAATTGGAATTGGTGGACAACAAGAGCAACAATGTCATGAACGGCATCGCTTTCGGACAAAGTTCACAGGCTCGTTACATCAAGACCAAACGTTCTTTCGATATTTGCTACACTATCGAAGAAAATACGCATAAACGGGGCGAAGTGCAACTTCAGATAGAGGACATCCGCCCCTCCGGTAAAGAATAAGCTTCACGGGAGCCTCGCATGGAAGACGTTTATCTGTCCATATTGAAAAAGTATTGGGGGTATGACGGGTTTCGCGGCATACAACGGGAAATCATAGAAAGTATCGGAAACGGACGGGATACTTTGGGGCTTATGCCTACCGGAGGAGGCAAGTCCATTACATTCCAAGTACCTGCGCTCAGCCGTGACGGCATTTGTATCGTGGTCACTCCGCTTATCGCTTTGATGAAAGACCAGGTACGTAACTTGCGCGGAAGAGGAATCAAGGCTGCTGCCGTCTATTCCGCGCAAGTTACGTCTATTCCGGGCTGTCACGTGAGGAAATCCTCGTAACGTTGGAGAACTGCATTTTCGGCAATTACAAGTTCCTCTATGTATCCCCCGAACGGTTGGCCTCGGATATCTTCCTCGCAAAGGTGCGCCACATGCCCGTGAGTTTCCTTACGGTGGACGAGGCGCACTGCATCTCCCAATGGGGCTATGACTTCCGGCCTTCGTACACCCGGATTGCGGAAATCCGTAAAATCCTGCCGGACATTCCGGTTCTTGCCCTAACGGCCACGGCTACACCCGAAGTGGTCAAGGACATCCAACGCCAGTTGGCTTTCAGGGAAGAGAATGCTTTCCGTATGAGTTTTGAGCGGAAAAATCTGGCTTACATTGTCCGGCATACAGAAGACAAGTTTGGGGAACTCATCCATATTCTAAACAGCACGAAAGGATCGGCCATTGTATATACCAGAAGCCGCCGGAATACCCGGGAGACCACGGAGAAGTTACAAGCTGCCGGTATGTCCGCCACCTTTTACCATGCCGGACTGAACGATGCGGAAAAAGACCTTCGCCAACATCAATGGCAAGAGGACAAAATACGGATTATGGTAGCGACTAACGCGTTTGGCATGGGAATCGACAAGCCGGATGTACGTTTGGTAATCCATCTTGACCTGCCGGACTCCATAGAGGCCTACTTCCAGGAAGCGGGGCGGGCCGGACGTGACGGCGCACAAGCTTACGCAGTACTGCTATACCAAAGACACGACCGTACACGCTTGATGAAACGTATCCCCGATACTTTTCCGGACAAGGATGCCATACGGGAAGTGTACGAACACATTTGTTATTATTACCAGATGGCCATGGGAGACGGTTATAACGTAACCCGCGAATTCGACCTGGACGAATTCTGCCGTAACTTCAAACACTTTCCGGTTCAGACCGACAGTGCGCTGCATTTATTGGAACGGGCAGGCTATATCGAATATACGGAAGAACAAGACAACGCCTCCCGCATACACTTTCTGCTCCGCCGCGACGAGCTATATCGCATTCATGAACTCGAAGCGGAACAGGAACAACTCATCCAATGGGTTTTACGCAGCTATGGAGGCGTATTCAGCGATTATGTCTTTATAGACGAACGGCGTATCGCGACGTTATCCGGCCTGACCACAGACCAGGTTTACCATGGACTGTTGGCACTTGGCAGGTCCAGAATCCTCCATTACATCCCCCGCAAAAAAACGCCTTATATCACCTTTTCCTGTAAACGCATCGAAAAAGAACGTATCGTATTCCCTTCTTCCGTGTACGACGAACGCAAGAAAAATTTTAAAGAGCGGATTGAGGCTATGTTGTACTATGCCGAAGAGGCTGACTTCTGCCGTAGCAAAGTCCTTTTGCACTATTTCGGCGAAAAAGACGCACAACCCTGCGAACAATGTGACGTTTGCCGGATACGGAAATCTCATCCACATGCGGATACTACGGACGAACAAATCATCGCGCTTATACTGGAGACTTTAAAAGACGGGCAGAAGCACAATTTGTCGGAAATGACCTTCCCGGGCATCTCCCGTGAAAAGACAGCACAACTTCTACACCAAATGATTGAGGAAGAAACCGTACGTATTCAAAATGGCGTATTGTTTCTTCCTCGTCCCTGAGAATTTCGTTCCTCAATATATACGGAATATACCCGCTATCTCACGGTGACCTTCACCGTACGCTTTGTATCTTCTTCCATCCAAGTAAGAATATAAATACCCTTTCTAAGAGAAGATAAATCTGCTGTCTGGCTTACCCTAAACCGCATAACGCATTCACCGTTTACCGCATAAATGTATGCATGCCCGTCTATTTGCTCCATGTCATTAGACTCAAAATGCAGCAACTTTGTGTCCGGATTATACAATACCCAATACTGCCTCTCGTGACCGGATGATTGTACGGAGGTCTCCCCCTTTACTTCATCCTTCTCAATACGCCACTGCCGGGTATCTTTCAAACTGTTTTCCGAATCATTGGTCCAACTTAATACACTATTTCCATTCTCATCTGAGCCTCCCGCATTATTTACAGCCAATTGGGTCAGCCTATTGACCAATACATAAGTGTTTCCCGTATTTACCGGTACAAAGCTCCATTGTTGACGATGTTGGGAACTACGCGGTTTACGTAACTCTAATTGTGTTCCGGTCTTATAAATATCTCCTTCTTTCACGGCGCAGTCATACAAAGCCAAGCCGCTTTCACGATTGACGACCTGATAGTATTCTCCTACCGCCAAAATCTCCCACTGCTGGGTTTCTCGCTCACGAGCCGGCGACCATGTACATACCTTATCCTCTTCGTTGTCTAAAACATCAATGGCATTGCCCGTTCCTTTATTATAAAGACGATAATAAAAGCCCGTATCCAACGTAAACTCCGGAGTAGGTTCTTCCATGCTCCCCATTTCTTCCGCAGCTTTGGCAAAAGTCTTCGTCAAATATGCACAATGCGTATGCAGGAATGATTTTAAATAATCTATGCCCTCCTGATATGTACTGAAAAGCACAATCTCATTATAATCCCGTCGGTCAATAGGCCACTTCTGGAAATTCATGGCTTGCGAACGGTCTATAACCACAGACATACTGTCGATATAATCCACGACGTGCTCTTCTATCCCACGTGCCAGATACTCCTGCCACGTCCGGTTTATCAACTGTACGAACCAAGGATCTTTCCACATTTGCAATACCCACTTCTGTGTCAAGTCTCCTCCGAAGCCTTTATTTATCATCAGGGCCTCTGATACATCTCCTACTCGGTTACAATTATTGAAAGCAATATCGTAATCCCATAAAGGTCCCCAATAGAATTTCTGGTCATCCTTCTTCTTGTACATATAGGTACTCCAAAAACCGTCTACATTACCTGTCAACTCTGTTGAAATATACCAACTGGCCAGAGTCAAGGAATCCACATAAGGACGATATCCCTTTTCCGGATCCGCAAAATCCGAAGAAAACAAGGCATCTTCGAACAATTGCATGTGGTTCTTGATATACTCCAACTGTCTGGAGACAATCACTTCCTCATCCGGAGATTTCACCGTAACCAACACATTGCGATTCGTTTTGTAATAAACCGGCTCAGCCGTAGCCCAACCGTCAACCTCTAAAAAGTATCCACCGGTTATATTGGCATCCTCCGTAGGAATTTCATCCTGCTCATCAATATCCACACGCTTCTTCCTCACCTCCACTTGGTCGGACAATTGGTAATTACCCAAATATGTACCGTTCAATACTAAGTCCACAAACTGAGCACCGGCGGTAAAAGGCTGTCCGGCAAAATCACCGATACAGGCTGCCACAGCATTGCGAAGCAAAGTTTTATCTGCAAAATTGGCCAACAGTGTCCAACTCTTCGCCTTTGCTCGCTCCGGCCCCATGAACTCCTGCTTTTCGGCAAACTTTATCCTATAAGGTTTCTTCTCTAAATTCCAAGTAGAATTGCCACGTCCCCTAACACCTAAGGCATCGTACGTCTTCACGCCATTACTGTCCACATAATGCAACACGGCATCTACATAGTCTTCTTTGCTCACAATAGGTCGGCCACCTTCCGTCTCGATATAAATAGTGGGCAAATCTGTCTGCTGCACGTATTCCTGTGCCTGAAGCCAAAATGTGCAGAAGAACAACATCAAAAACAAACTCAAACTAAGTACTTTTCTTTTCATATCAGATAGATTTATGGTTCTCGGGCATAAAGATAACACTTTATCGTGAGATTTTAAGCTTTTAAGCAAAAAACAAGCGAGAGGTACTTCCAAATTCAATGTAACATCGTCCTTACGCCTAAATATGAAATGGAAATAAGTAAAGACCTTTTATAAACAAACTCATGTATCCAAAAGACATTCCTTCCTCAGCAAGTTTTCCAAATCATGCTTCATCCGTCATTTATCCCGGAAGCTCCCTAATATACAATACATTACCACTGAAGAATGAAGAAAGTTCATCTTTCAGCAAGCCTTCAGCCATCCTTCGGCCAGACTGCAAGTATACTCCTGAACGATATTCTCCACTCCCCGTAATACGCACTCCATCCCGCTAAACAACGGAATAATGACCTAGATTATGGAAAAATAGTAAGGATGAGAAAGAAACGCGCTAGGAAAAAATAGATAAAAAGGGCACCAAAAGGCAAACCGGAATAGGAGGAAAAAGTGTCCGGACGGAACAAAAGATGAAGGAAACGCAACAGAAATGTAAATTGGAACTTTTCCCTCTTCTCCGTAAGACACAATTTTACTTTATCTACATAAAGCAACAACAGGGCTTTCGGATTGACAACCAAATACCGCAGAAGAATGGGCTACTTCCAGGACGGGCAAAGGGAACGGAAAAAGGAAAAGAAGAAAGGGACGGAAAGTCTCGGCAAGAAGCCTCAGAAGAAACTGCCTCAAAAGTTTTATGTCCGGCTTTCGGGACGCTTCAACCCGCATGCAAACGAAAATCCCCCGTGCTGACG
>OHYE01000860.1_pt1 | contig 14141 bp, 13 predicted proteins | sample 1580141 | NCBI WGS metagenome assembly OHYE01 (sample SAMEA3882530, study PRJEB24775) | human gut metagenome | biome: human-associated habitat; feature: intestine environment; material: feces | place: Netherlands | collected 2009/2010 | reverse complement strand
ACGAGAGAGAAGTTTATATTTCCCCGGTTATCGAAGAAATGATGGAAGAAGATTTGCATTTTAAGAAAATTGTCATTATGAGTATTTGCCGATTCGTAAGCCGTGTTTCCTTCGGTAGCGTAAGTGCTGTACAAAGACATATCAACGAAGAATTGATTCAACTCAATCAAAATGGAAATTGGGATATGCCTCATCGCATTTCTTCATCGAGGGACTTGATTGTAGGATTCTACACCGATTGTATCTTTGATGGCGGCCCATCTATCTGGATTATGGAAGAAACCAAAGAACGAACAGCACATCCCAAAATCACCGTCTTGATCGATGTAGAATACCTGCATTGGTATATTCCCTACGCTACAAATTTTTCTAAAAACCACAAAATTGCTTAGCTAAAGAAGAAAGGAACACACAGAATGAAAAATATTTCAGCAAAAATGGTAGAAGTCATGAAAGAATGTGCCCATGTATTGAAAAACGGGACTAACAGTTTTCATGGATACAAATATGCTACATCAGCAGATGTATTAGAAAAAGTCAATGCGGCCTTAGTTCAAAATGGAATCAGCTCTATGGCTATGCCTGAATTGCTTAACTGCGTAGATGTCACTAATAGCAAAGGGAATAAAGAACACCTGGCTACGGTAAAAATTATTATTACCTTGACAGATAGTACATCTGGTGAAAGCGTGACCATCGTAGGCTTAGGAAGTGGGCAAGATGCCGGTGATAAAGCCGTTATGAAAGCTCAAACCGCAGCTATCAAATATGCCTACCTACTTTCTCTGAACATTTCTACTGGAGATGATCCAGAAGCTGACTTGCAAACGGATCAAAACTTCTCAAATGAAAATCAAAATATGCACTACTCCAAGTCAGCGCAGACTCCCTATAAAGCCCCGTTCCCTGTGGGTGAACAGGCTTCATGTGCAGAATGTGGAAGCAATATTTCAGAAAAAGTAAGAAGATTCAGCGAAAGCAGATATGGTAAGCCACTCTGCATGCATTGCCAGCAAAAACGGCAGGAGACAGCATAAAAATGTGCTTGAGAGTATACAAATGTATTCTATCTATCAACAACTACCCAAGCTGATATTTAATATAATATGTGTAATAAAGGGACAATAAAGGAGAGCTTACATGGAAAATCGGCTAACTGTCTATAAAGTGATTGGCGCTAAAGTGGCGTACTATCGGAAACTGAATTGCTATTCACAATATGACCTGGCCGAAAAACTTTCTGTTAGTCGCTCCGTTATTGCCAAGATTGAATCTGGAAAGTATAACGATAATATCCAGTTAAATATGTTGTTTTCCCTGGCAAAAGCACTTCATGTGGAGGCATCTAAATTGATTACCTTTGATAATGATGACAAGCAGTTTCTACAACACAGTGATTGAGCGAGGGCTGTTATGTAAAACCTCCCCGCTTTGGGGAGATTTATTTTTTATCATCGAAAGGAAAGAATCGTGACCATGAAATCTTATAGCGTAAAATTTCAGATAGAAACAAAAGGCTCCACCGTGCAACAAACTACTGTACAAGCAGCTAGCCGTGCAGATGCAAGGGCCAAAGTATTAAGTCGCCATTCATTCCATAAAATCAGAATTATTTCTGTAGAAGAACGCTAGTTATCGTATAAAAGGGTTGAATCTTGGTGATACGAGAACGGCTAATAATACATTCCCTTGTTCAGCCTATATAGAAGATTTATATAGCAAAGCTAACAAATGTATGCTGTAGACATACATCGTGGATACTATACGCAAACAGAAGTTAACTATATTAGTTTTTCAGCTATAGATATACGTACGCAACCACTACCCTAAAAGCTATTAAAAATCTATTGTTTAAAATATTTTCTTCGTATAAATGGAGGATGCACTTATGTTTTGCATGAATTGTGGGACAAAATTACCGGATGATGCTAAATTTTGTTATAAGTGTGGTACCCAACTTGGGATAACGCAAAATATAAAAAAAGAGGATAGTAAAAAGCAATCAAATCCTCCCCAAAGTACTGTTATTAAAACCTTTGAATTCGGAGAAGGTTTACATATCAATTTTTATGCTGAGGACATGGACTATTGTAAACTCAGGAAAGACATTGAATTAAATATAGCAGAAAAACAAGTAGAATTTTATATGGAATATAAAGAAGAAAAAATTTCTGATATGGATGATGTACTGCAGAAAGCCATTCCTCTTGCCAATTCCATTATTGATGATTCTATAGATTTTGGCGTTTCATTATTAATGAAATGGGGAATTGATTTTATTGATAAAGAGCAATTGGAAAATGTCGTAATGGAAAAAGCGCAAGAACTTCCTGCAGGGAAAATATATCAGCAAGAAACACAAAGGCTTGTTCAATATGCTGCTCAGCTTCAAGAAGAACATGCCTCTAAAGATTACTGGTCTGGTGGTGGCTTCGGTATTAGCGGAGCAATTGAAGGTGCCGTTAAAGCTGGAATAATGAACATGGGGACTAATGCATTAGTCAATCTAGGTCGGTCAATTAGTGGTAATACTGCTAGCAAAAAAATGAGTCGATTAAAAGCGGAACTATACGCAGAAACAGACCAAGAGCAATTATTCTTAGATCTTATTTATGAATCTGGTTGTATTGCGCTTTTTGATACGCTTTATAAAATATTATTAGATAATAAGTTAATTTCTCCTGCTGTACATTACGACAACTCTAAAGCAATTGGCAAATATAAGAATATTTATGCAGCGTTGGCAAATAAAAAAATGTCTGGCGAACAATCCTTAAAACCGCTTTGCTCTTGTATTGAATTAAATCCTTTTTGGATAACTCCTACACTTGTATTAAGCAATTATAATCATGCATGCTTTACAACAGCATTAAATATGATGGAATTTCTAGGAATGAGTTCTAGATTTGCACTAAGCTATAGAAGAAATACTTTGTCTGAATACAAAAATGTATTAAAAGAACTTAGTTCCACTTTAGATTTAGATGAAATTAACGCTATGGTTATTTTTTCACAAGATGATTTAGCCTGCATAGAAACACTTTATCAACCATTAAATACAAAACTTACACTTTATTTCATCAATGGCAAATTCACCTTAAATACAACTTGGGAAAATATAGATTGCTTCACGGTAGCAAATAATCCTCAAGATTGTGAAATAACAGTATACACTGATAAAAAACCAAACTATAAAAATAATCCACGTTTACTCATTTTTGAAGATCAGAAAATCAGAATTAGTAAAAATATAAAAATTCTTTTTACAGGAGAATATGCCGATGAACTAAAGGCTAAAGAACAACAAGCCGAATTAGATCGAGAGAAAGGTATACTTAATGCAAATATAATTCAATTAACGGCAGAAAAACTAAATTTAGAATTTTATTCGTTTAGAATCCCAGATACATATACTCAAATAGCACAAAAGACCTTCAAAGGATATGAACAGTTGAGAAAAATTTCTCTGCCACAGAGTATTAATAGCATTGAAAATGAAGCCTTTTCCAATTGCCCATCACTCAGAGACCTAGAATGTTTAAACAAAAAGTGCAAATTAGGAACTCAGCTTTTTAATGGCTCACCAAATATTATTGTGCATTGTGTTGCAGATGGTAGCATGCATGAATATTGTTATATGAATCATGTACCATTTTGGATTGGTGAAAAAAATCCGTATCTTGTTTCCAATTACAAATTAATAACCAGACAGAAAAATATAATAGAGTACGATAGGTTATATGATTTTCGGCTAGATGAAGATACTATTCAATACCGTGTATGGCACGATAGAGGTGAATATACTGATACACTCTTGGAAAATTTTGATTTTTCTACACATGAAATCGAAAAAATCGAGAAACAAAACCGGAATAAAATTGTGTTTCATTTAACTAATGTACGTGGAAAAAATAAAGCTGAATGTTATTTTGTTGATGAAAATATTCCTGATTTGATTAAATTTTTGTATTATGTTGCTCAATCTAATATTGACATATATGAAGCCATTGATAAACTTGCTCATAAAATTGACAATAAAGAGGCGGAGTCTTGTTTAAAAAATTTGTCGCTTCATAAGCAAGAAACACTGGCAAAACAATTACCACCATCTAAAGTGCTAAAGAAACAGCAACTACAAAATAAATCAATCCAAGGCGAAGAGTCGTTTAAAGCAGAGAAATATACAGAAGCGTTACCTCTCTTACAGAAGGAGTATGATCAAAAAGGAATCCGTGGGGGGAAAGCCGCTCTCTATCTAGGCATTATGTATGCAAAAGGTCTCGGCGTTTCAATCGATGCTTCTCGAGCTGAAGTGCTATTTGATACAGCCATTGAATGGGGCAATGCAGATACTAAACGTATTGCTAATGATTGGAAAGTTTCCCTGAAAGAAAACAGCTCCGAGCACAGTATGGAACATAATGATTCGCTGTTAGGTGAAGAAGCTTTTGCATCGGGGAAATATGCAGATGCACTCCTTCTTTTACAGAAAGATTACGCTCAAGGTGGAATCCGCGGTGGAAAAGCGGCCCTTTATATCGGAATTATGTGTGCTAAAGGTCTTGGTGTACAGGTTTCTATTCCAAATGCTAAAGCATGGTTCAATATAGCATTAGATCTAGGAGATAATGATACCAAACGTATCGCTAAAGATTGGATGTCGACTTTATAAATCATAGTAAGAATAAGAAAGGATAGGAGTTAAAATATGAAACGATATTGTCCCAAATGTAAATCAGAAGTTTCACCAATAGACTTAATTTGTCCTCATTGTGGTGTAAAATTGGAATGGAAAAGTCCCATGGTTGACCAGGCTCAACCCATAACCCAACCAGAAAAGATTACAGAGTCCAGCACTGCAATAAATCCTCAAACAAGTAATCAAGAATACTCTGTTTCTCCACAAGGATCCCCTTTAAAAAGCGCCGATAATAATGAGTCAGGGGGCATCTCCGCGCCTAAAAAGAGCAACAAAAAATGGCTTAAAGTATTTTTAATACTGGCAATTGTTGGTGGGTTGTATAATACATTTCGTGATGATCCTCCACAAGAAAATCCTAAAGCTACCAGCTCTGCATCACAAGTGGCTCAAAGTGCACAACATATGGAAAGTGAAAAAACTCCATCTTCTGTATCTAATCCTAAGAATAAAAGACAAGCAAAATTAGATAAAGCCTATGATGTGATTTCTTCTATGGGAGTAACTGGTAATGTTACAGCTTCGACTTATGAAAGCAATGACAAGGGATTCATGGCAATTGTAGACCGAAAAGCCATGATTTTTGACATAAAGAATAATCAATATGCAATAGTTGATGATATCAATTGTATCCAGGACTTTGCTAACCAAGTAAGTAACAAGGCGCGTGGCCCTATTATTGTTAGACTAGCTATCCCCAATGCTACACATGATCAAGATGAAAAAGCTGGTTTTTGGGAAGGTAATACACATCATATCCCTTTCTATATTGTATGGAATTATGAAAACAATCAACCAGTAGATGATGGATTGTTCACTGGAACCGGTCAAAATATATACCGCTACGAGACTTATTTATATGAGCCTAAAAATGTTACTCTAGCACATATATTTTTATCTGACGCTATTCCATTGTTAAACGATGCCAAGCAGCAAGGGATATAAAATAATAGATTTCCTTTAACAAATGTGTTTAAGAAAGGATTAGCTAATGTGTGCTTTTGCAATTATTTGGTTTGTTATAGCATCAATTATCGGACTGATTTTGCTATCTGTTAAATGGATAATAATCATAATTGCTGTATTGGCTGTTATAGCATTGATTTGTCACTTGGCGGCTTGATTAACATATTTACAGTTTCATTTGTTATTTCAGAACTTAAACAAAAGAAATGAGGCGTTAAAATATGGAACGCTATTGTCCGAAATGTAAAAAAGAGATTTCAATGTTAGATGTAGTATGCCCTCATTGCGGGGCCAAAATAGAATGGGAGCAATCAAAAGGAAAAGTACCAGGTGTACAAGACACTCCTTCCCCACAAGTAACAAGTGAAGTTAAGAAAACTTTACCCAATACAGCGAATTATGAAAACTCTGCTTCTAGTACTTCCATAGATGCAACTTCTCATTTTACTACAAACTTCATACTTACAATTCAATATTTTTTCACAATACTCGTAATTCATACGATCCTTTTTTGGTGGTTTGATGCGCCCAATGATTCAGAATATTGGATTTGTGGAATTGAGGCAGTTTTTGGGTTCGGTATTCTAGTAACTGGAGGCGATGACTCAGAAGTTCTTGGCAAAAAGGATACTTGGTTGGCTTGCTTATTAGCCATATCATTTTGGGTGTGTATGATTCTATTTGGAGCAACAGTATACCAAGATGAAAATAGCCATATTTTACGAACAATTTGGGCATTTTTCAGTATACGACATGAATTCATTTTTACTTATCCATTATCGATTGTCACTGAAGGTATTATAAATATTTTAGGTGTCATTGTTGCATTTTTCAAACGCTAGTAAAAAATTAACAGCACAATTTCTTGATATAACATATTATTCAATACAGAAAAAGGACATTGGATGAAACTTTCATCCAATGTCCTTTTTCTGTATTAAGTACCTATTTTTTATAATTCAATAGAGCTTCACTGATTTCCTCTTCTGAAGAAATCTTTGTACTACCATCTGCAATCAATCCCGTCTGCTCTTGAGTTTGTAAATCAGTCACTACATAGGGAACAGGATGCAAATTAGCGTAAGTAATACGACCATCTCTTATTCTCTGTCCATAAGAAATGTACCGAGCAAAAGCAACCGCTTTCTCTGGGCTTTTCGCCTTGATTGGCCTATATTGATATCTTTGTGGAAGCAGTACATCCACTTGAAAAGAAGGCAACGGTGTTGTGTCAAGAGCAATCCGGTATGGATAGAAAGAAGGTAGCTGCCCATAATTGGAATCATACAATTGATAGTAATTACCAATTCCAAATTTTTGATCAGTTTTTTCTTTCCCATGATTCCATTTATCCATGATCTGTTTTTCTTCGATTGGGTATTTAGATATGGGAGCAATGAAAAAGGCCCACTGCCCTGTACATTCATTTTTTACCACAAGCAGGGTATTATAGAGCGTGGGATTTTCACAATTGTTGCAATAGGTATTATCTCTTGCCAGCATGATAGCCTCTTTGGGATTACAGGCGCAGGAGATGAAAAAAGTATATTCTGCAGGAAGCAGAGTGGTTACGGAATAGCTGCTAACAGGTAAATAATTCAGATTAATATATGGTACTTTGATTTTGTCTAACATATTTTTTACCTCCATGGTTTATACAATAGGAAAAGGCAAGAAATAGTAATAAAAATCATCTCACCTTTTCTCCTATCATTTACTACTATGTAGTATCATTAATAAAAAATAAAAAGAGTGCCCCTGGGATTGGGATCTCCCAGGGATTTTTCTTTTATGTACCTTCTCGCAAAGTCGTAATCTCTTTAGAAAGGATCCTAGCAGAATCTCTACGTCTAGCATCCAGCTCATGTAGATATCGCTCTGTGGTCCGGAGGCTAGTATGTCCAAGCTGACTGGATACGGAAGTCAGTGGTGCACCATTGGCTAAGGCATAAGATGCTGCCATATGCCTGAGGGAATGCACATCAATCAATGGCAACGCAAGCAATTTCGCCACTTTTCTGAGCCACATGTAGAAGTAGCTTGGGGTAATAGGAATGACATCTCCATTACGACGCTGGGTAATGAAAACGAAATTCTTTGGGTTTTTCAGTCCTGCTTCTTCTAGAAATTGCTTCTGATAGGCAGCATGTTTTTTCAAAAGTGACATGGTGTAATCATCGATAAATACTTTTCGGATAGAGCCTTCTGTTTTCGGATCCGAAATTGTAATAGAGTCTCCATCATAATGCTTAATGGCTTTATTAATAAGAATTGATTGTTCTGCTTCATTGATACAGTCGTAAGTCAATGCAGAAAGTTCTCCTCGACGAATGCCGGTAATCAAGAAAAGGTAGAAAATCGTTTTCTTCTGTACCGTGTCTCTTGAATCCGGAAGGTCCTCAAGGAATTGGATAAATCGCTTGAGGTCAGCCTCTTGCCAAATTGGTGCCGGATGATATTTAGGACGAGGACGTTCTTCTGGATCTAGCAGCTCGCAGGGATTCTCAGACAAATACCGCCAATTTACGGCTTTCTGAAAAATACTGCGTAATAGTTTGAAATAGTTGTAGACCATGGTAGAGGAAATGGGTTGGTCAGTCTGTTTCCCACCTTTAATGGCTTTCAGATTTCTCATATCATCGATAAAATTCCGAATGTCATTGTCTGTTATCTTCGTCAGTACCTTACCACTGAAGTAATCCAGAATATGATTGTCCAAAAGGCTCTGATTTTTAATTTGCGTTGAAACCGCCAGCTTGGATGCATGTCGCTTTTTCCAGATAGCCAGAAAATCAGCAAAGGTAGTCTGATAAGTAGATTTGAATTCTTCTGTAGATAAATTATTCTGAATCAAATACTGTTCCATTTTCTTCTGGGCTGCCTTTTTTGTTTTGCAGAAAAAGGTTTTTACTACTCGAACCTGCTTACCATTCTTATACCCACAAGATACGCGAACTTCAAAACGCTGACGACCATGCTTATCTGGACCTCTATCGATAATGCTCATGTTACTTCTCCTTAGACAATAAAAAAGCAGGAGCTACCCAAAGAAAGGATAACTCCTGCCATATCAACTACTAACTATGCAATTTTAGATTTATACACTTTTCATCTTTGCCCAGGCTGGTGTAGAAAAGTTCTTACTCACCCATTGATCAACCGCTTCCTTTTCATAGACATAACTTTTCCCTTGACGAATAGCGGGTAAGAGTCCTTCTCGTGTCAATTTTAAAACCGCTTGGTAGGAAATCATTCCACGAAAATATTTCTCACTTAATTCTCTAGCAGACAAGAAAATTGGATTCATATTTGTACTTCCTCCTTCTTAAGATACATACGTTCAGATTCCATCATCACTATAATATCTAAGTTAAAACCTATTAGATATCAGTCTAATCTTTCTCGATGATGCGGTTCAAATAATTTGATCGACGAAAACCCATTTTCTATAAGGACATCATTTATATTTCTTTTGATATGGGCTAAATCCTTCCTATCTGGTGAGAATCGTCTACCTGTCTCACGGTCTATATTGGAAAACAGATAGTGAATGTGCGCTGGTGTCGTATCTAAGTGTAAATCCATCACCCCTATAAAGCGCCATTCACAGAATTGTGCCAATTCACGGCAAACCTTTCTTCCCACGGTATAGACTTGCTCTAATGTTTTATCCGCATCTTTGATGGGATCAAAAGCAAGAATGATGTGAAAGACGACTTTCCCATGACACTGTCCCGTTTGAGACGCTAACTGTTCCACCACGTTTGTAAATTCTCGTGGATGCACCTTAAATCCACATAGGTATTGAGGTTCGGTCACTTCATTTCTAGTGATGTAGGCATAGAGTTCTGGTAATACGTCAAGTGTATTTCCTTTCCGAGCTTTGTAAGAGAGCGTAGTCATTTGCTTTCACCATCCTTTTTCATCAAAAATGCATCTTCTAATCTCGATATTTCCTTGCCCATGCTAGTAGGAATTTCTGAAATCAGCTGGTATAGCTCTTGATTACGAATATTACTACGACATGCATAGGCAGAAAACAAAGCCCCCATAGAAGTCGTTAGAATTTCTTTCTGGTATGAATCAGATCCAGGCAATACGGAAATTGCCTTTTTCGTTTCAAAAAGCAATTGTTTCATTGCCTCTCGATCCTCAATTTCCTGCTCCTGTACCTTAATCGCCATTTTGACAATAGCTGCTGGATCATATTCTGCCCCAGACAAATCATCATTGAGAACACAATATTCTATATACCCGCTCTGGCTCATATTTCGTTTCCTAGCATTACGAATAAGAGTATTCTTTACTGCTGGGGTTGTGCGAAAGCTCATCTTTTGATTCCGCTTGCCATTTACTGCTGTACCATCCTTTTTTGTTACCGGGATGACTTCTTTTTCTGCATCCTGTTTTTCTTTCATGATTTTGTCCTCCTTAAAAGGCTAACCGTAAGATAGATAAACCATGGAAAGGAAATGTCATGTATGGCGAATTGCTAACTTGCTAAAGAATCCTGCCCTCAAGGCAAGGATTCTTTCTATACGGAGTGCTCTAATAAACTTTGTCTTTTCTCATTCACAGAAAACATTTTCATGATTTTCACAATGCTCATTATCTTCATGTTGGAAAAATCATTACTAATCATTGTACTTGAACGCTATTCATTTCATTTCCTTTTTCATGGTTATGGAATGGTTCATTGCGTTTTTAAATTTGATTTAGCGGAGCCTCTAGAAGGAATTTGGAAAGCAGTTTGGAGCAGATCATCCATTGGTATAAGTCCATATATAAGGTATATAGGTCATATAAAACGATATAGATGATATATAAAGCACATAGCTGGGATAGGCGTGATTGAAATGGCTTGGAGTGAAACCGTAAAACATGAATGGGCCACGTACATAATAGAAAGTAGGTGGTTTGACTAAGAAATGAACGAGGCGAATAACGGAAATTTTATATGCCATTTAGTGACTTTTGTTGTAGATTCTTTTTGTGAAAAAATTGTGACTGAAAAATGTGAGCAGTAAATATCGATAATATCGAAGAATTTTAGTGGCTAAATTTTTGAATGTGAAAAAGCTCACAGTGCTTTGTGAAGCACTGTGAGCATATTATGAATGGTGCAACAAGCCATTTGTATGATAAAAGGAGGATACCGATATGGACGAAAAGAAGAATACGTTTGAAATGGATGACTCACATTTTGACTCGATAGAAGAAATTATAAGGAAATACAAAACCATTGAACCTAAAGCTAGCCGCAATAAACGAAGTGATTGTAAACGAGAGGAGTTGCTTAACTACATAAAAGAAAAAGAAGCAAATCCTTTTATAGGCAGCCTTAAGCCCACAGATTTAATCGACTTACCTGATATAGCTACCAGAATCATGGAATATTTTGGCTATCAGACAATAGTACTAGAAACGCCATATGGATCAAAAAGCAGAACCGTTTTAGTAAAGAGCTTTTGGGGCGTTGGATTTTTGATCACACTACAAGATGCAGATCAAGAGTATATAAAATGGAAAAACTGGATTAACTCAGCAGATAAATCTAAATCGCAATCCGAATCCCAATATCATATCCTTGATGCATTTCCATCACTTACACAATTTATGGCAATTTATTGCTATCATATTGAAAATATGTTGAAAAAACCGAACGGAAGAAATCAGCAGAGCTTTTCTTGCGTAACCGGATATATATTCAGACAGTTAGCAGCATTATATTTATACAAGAAATACAGGAATAAAGCAGCGATAGATTGGGTATCAAAGACTGAGTTGGAATGGAGTAATACTTGGCAAAATTACTTAAATTTCTTTCAAGTTGGTTTATCGAGTAATATAGCAAATTGCAGGGCAAATGGATTTTTAGTTGGCGGATTACGTTTGGCCATGCCTAGTTATATCAACGATGACATAACAGGTACCACAATAAATAATCTAGCATTTCTAAATGACATAGACAAAAATAATGTTAAACACTTGACTGATATACTATCTGGTCAGAAAGTAGAGCATTTGAAAAAATTTCTGTGGCTAATTGGGAAGGTTATGTTGGGAGATCTATTTGTACGCCAGCTACGCCCCAAAGAAAGTCATTTAACTATTATTCAATATCATAAGCCAAACCTTATAGCAACATGCTTATCTATTATTTTTAATGGTTTATTAGAAATAATAGATAAGCCCCAATTATTTATTTTTCTGATGCATCTACCTGGCTATAATAGGTATTTACTAGTAAATGATTATGATATATTTACACAAAACCCCAATAATATTATTAGCAATCATATCTTCAATCAACTTAATGGCATCCAAGTTTATATAATAACAGAACCTGACGCTAACAAAACAATACGTAACTTAGATTTCTACAAAGAGCTTTTTCCTGGAAACAAGGTAACTTATGAAGGTGCATATGACAAAATCGTAAACGAAAAAATAAAAAAGGACGGAAAAGAAGAAACCCAACAACTTCATTATTCTATTCCAAATGGTTTAAATTATACATGTAATGCCCAAACCATATTCATAACTAAAGGAAAATCAGATATGGCATCTAAATTATCAGATGCTAAGAAAACTGACATCAATTATATTGATATAGATTGGGACTTAGCACCATTGGAAGACTTTATACAGAAGGGTGCAATCACTCCCATAGTGGCAGGAAAGTTAGCAATGCTGAGTATGGTCTATATGATCAATAAGCTGTGCCTTGGAGTTGATGCCTTCGATATGGTAGCTCAATCCACAGCTTCTAGCTGCCATGAAGAAAAAACAGAAAGTGAATATATCGGTGAATTTTATACAGACTGTATTGAGGATTTGACAGATAATCTGGATTCAGCAGAAATGGTTAAGAACATGATGTCTGAATTAAAAAAAGCGGAGACAGGCTATGAGGATATTACCTGGGACAACACAGGTAATAAAGTAGCCAAAGCTGTCCGAGAACGTCTAGAACTGAATGAACTGGATTCTGTTTCAATGTATGACTTGTTGGTATCTTATCAGAAATGGAAAGAGTTAAAAAGGATTACTACACGTCAACCAAAGTGGGCAGATTTTTATGCTAAATTGCTAGAACATTTAAAAGTTATGAAAAATCAAGAACTTGCAAAATATCCAAAGATTTTTATTTGCAGAAAAACTATGTACAGCAAATACGATAAATGTGGGAATGAAAATCCTGCCAAAACGCAATGCATTGGTATTTTAGGAATACAGCTTAATAAGGCATGGCTCGAAAAATTAACAAATGAAAAAGCAATACAAAAAGCACAAGAGAAGGAAAACTATGAGAGAGTCTTATCCCTATTAGAGAATCAATTTGATGATGCCATGAAGGAAATTCAGTCATTTAAAATTCCTTCACAGCCTTATATGCCCTAAAAAGTCAGTATTTATCGGTGCTTTTAAAATAAGGTGTTGGTTTTCCAAAAAAGTAAGGTGTGAAAACGTTTTCACACCTTATCACACCTTATTTTCAAAAAAATGATGGTAAATGATGGTAAATAATGAGAAACATTCTCGTTATATGAGATTGTGAAAAAGACTAGAAAAACAGGGAAAAGTGTGGTATTATCTATGCATACACAAAATATATTTCTACCATGCGGGTGTAGTTCATCGGTAGAACGCCAGCTTCCCAAGCTGGACAGGAGGGTTCGACTCCCTTCATCCGCTCCACATGAATTGGGAGAGCCCGAAAGGGCTCTTTTTTGTTTGGCTTGGTAGGATATAATAGTGGTGACTAGTGATTGGTGAATCAAGCCAAGAAAGGACGAACGCTATGCCATACACCTACTACGATATCGGACTGAATCTTTTTACGAAATCCTTCCCCCACCCGGAGAAGATCATCGAGGACGCGCACGCCGCAGGGATCCAGTGTATCCTGACAGGCTCGGAGGCGGAGGAGAATGAGCTCGTGAATGATTTCACGAAGACCCATGACGTCTACGGGACGGCGGGGATCCATCCGCACAGCGCCGACGAAGCGAAGGAGGACGTGGCGCGCATCGAGGAAATATTGACCACGAATCCCCGCATCCTGGCGGTGGGAGAGACGGGGCTCGACTATGACCGCATGTACAGCAGGAAGGAGAATCAGATCCACTACTTCAAGGAGCTGATCCTGCTCGCAGAGAAATTGGGAAAGCCGCTCTTTCTTCACGAGCGGGACGCGGCGGAGGACTTCATCGCCTGCTTTGCCGGTCACGAAGCCATCTGTCCGCGCTCTGTCGTCCACTGCTACACGGGGGATAAGAAAACGCTCCGGCGGCTGCTCGATATGGGCTTCTACATCGGCATCACCGGATGGATCTGCGATGAGCGCCGTGCGGATGACCTGCGCGAGGCGGTCTCGATCCTTCCGCTGGATCGCGTGATGATCGAGACGGATGCGCCGTACCTCACGCCGCGCGGCTTCCACCTGCCGAGGACGAATGTGCCGCAGAATATC
>OHYE01000839.1_pt1 | contig 14409 bp, 9 predicted proteins | sample 1580141 | NCBI WGS metagenome assembly OHYE01 (sample SAMEA3882530, study PRJEB24775) | human gut metagenome | biome: human-associated habitat; feature: intestine environment; material: feces | place: Netherlands | collected 2009/2010 | reverse complement strand
ACCTTTGCAGCATCCAGTATTATCTGCGCTTTTGGCTTGGCATCTGCCGCACCTCACTCGCCGTATCGGCACTTAGAATTATGCGGTATTGCCTTGTATTATTTTACCCGTTCCCCTGCTGCTTTTCAACCGTTGCTACAGGTTTTACAAATAGGAAACATATCCCGCCCGCCACGGCGCTGGCTACCGCCAGCATATGCCGGGCAGGCAGGTCCAGCAGCTGGCTGCCCGCATAACTCAGCAGGCTGCCGGCGCTCATGCCAAGGGCGATCAAGCCATAGTTGACCCCCGCATGGGCAAGGCCGAACAGGTCCGTATTTAAGGCGGGCTGCACCGCCGCGCCGCCGGAGTAAAAGCAGGTCAGCACACAGTAAGCCGCCAGCACCCACCACCCCTGCGCAAAGGCAAACCCGATGCTGCCCGCCGCCAGGGCCGCATACACCCCGTACAAAACTGGTTTGCGGCCCCAGTGGTCACTGGCAGCGGGGCAAAGCAACCGCCCTGCTGCGCTGGCCGCACTGCCCACTGCCACGCACAAGGGCGCCCACTGCTCCGGCAGGCCGCGGTCCGCTGCAATGGTCAGAATCTCCGGGCTGAACAGCAGCATGGGCGGGGCTGCCAGCGCCACCCCCGCAACACACAGGCGGTACTGCGTGGTGCGCACCATCTGGTGGGGCGGCAGGTCGTTTGCCGCTTTTGCGTTTGGCTGGCCGGCGGGCTGGGGTGGATTTTGCAGCACGGCGGCGGATGCCCCGCACACCGCCAGCACCACCACACCGAGCGCGGCAAAACAGACACGCATCCCCCAGCGGTTTTCCACAAAACCCACAAAAACGGTTAAAAACGCACCGGAAAGCCCCATAGCCGCACCGCTGACCCCCGTTGCCAGCCCTTTGCGGCTGGCATACCACTTTTGGGCGCAGGCCAGCACCGCCGGGGCCAAAAAGGCGCTGCCTACCCCTGCCGGGATGCTGTACACCAAAAAGAACAATGCCGCATTGCCCTGCGGCACCAGCGCTGCCCCCATGCTGCCGCCGCCCAGCAGCGCGGTACCCCACAGGGCCGCATAGCGCGGGCCGCGCTGATCCTGCACAAAACCGCCGATGGCGCAGCCGATGCCATACCCTGCCACCAGAATGGAAAAGCTGAGCATGGCCTGCCCGCGGGAAAAGCCGTACTGCGCCATGACCGGCTTTTGGAACACGCCCCACGCCGCCGGAATGCCGGTCAGCAGCTGCACGGCGGCACCGGCGGCCAGAATTTTGGGGTTGCCGTTTTGTTTTGGCATGGTGTTCTTCCTCCTTATCCTTCCAGTTCCACACAGTTTGATACAGCTTCAGTATGCCCCGTTTTTGTTGACAAAAAACGCCGGGACAGATATGATAAAGAGGTATATCTTTTGATCTTTCCGCGGGCCGCTGCCCGCGCAGATAATAGGGAGGAACAACCATGAAAACACAGCCGTTGAAGGGCATGCGCGACCTTTTGCCGCGTGAGCAGGCATTGCGTGATTACATTCAGGGCCAAATTTTGGATACTTACCGTGCCGCCGGGTTCCAGCGTATTTCCACCCCCATCCTGGAGGATATGGAAAACCTGGACAAATCCGATGGCGGCGACAACCTGAACCTGATCTTCAAGGTTCTCAAGCGCGGCGAAAAGCTGGCCGCTGCCCTGCGCTCCGGCGATGAAAAGCAGCTTTCCGATATGGGCCTGCGCTATGACCTGACCCTGCCGCTTTCCCGTTACTACGCTGCCAACCGCAACGAGCTGCCCAACCCCTTCAAGGTGATCCAGACCGACCGCGTTTACCGTGCCGAGCGCCCGCAGAAGGGCCGCCTGCGCGAGTTTGTGCAGTGTGATATCGACATTCTGGGCGATTCTTCCCCCAATGCCGAGGTGGAGCTGATCGATGTGACCACTCGCGCTCTGCTGCGCATCGGTTTCAAAGATTTCACTGTCAACATCAACGACCGCCGCATCCTGCGCGCCATGCTGGAAAAGATGGGCTTTGCCGCTGACCAGCTGGATTCCGTCTGCATCAGCTTTGACAAGCTGGATAAGATCGGTGCAGACGGCGTAAAGAAAGAGCTGCTGGAAAAAGAGTTTGATGCCGCCGCTGTGGAAGCGCTGGATGAGTTCCTGCGCGCCGGGGATTTCAGCCTGGACGCCGTGACCGCCCGCGTTGGGGACGAAACCCTGACCGCCGACCTGCGCTATGTCATCGCCACCGCCGAAAAGATTGCCAACGGCCGTTACGGCATTGCCTATGCCCCCAGCCTGGTGCGCGGCCAGGGATACTATACCGGCATGGTGTTTGAAGTGACCTGCCCGCAGTTCAGCGGCGCTGTTGCAGGCGGCGGCCGCTACGACAATATGGTTGGCAAGTTCATTGGCCAGCAGGTGCCCGCCGTTGGCTTCTCCATCGGGTTCGAGCGCGTCTGCGGCATTCTGCTGGAGCAGGATTACCAGATCCCCGGTGCCAAGCAGAAGTTGGCCCTGCTGTATCTGAAGGATGCCGATTTCGCCGCCGTGCTGGCCAAGGCCGATGCCCTGCGCACAGCCTATGATGTGACGGTTCTGCCCCAGGCCAAAAAGCTGGGCAAGCAGTTCGGCACATTGGAAGCCGCTGGTTACAACGCTGTTGCCTTTGCGGACAATGACGACATCAAGGTTCTTGGTCAAAAAGCTGAATAATTAGAATTATTTTTGTGGGGTGTGCCGGTTTTGCGGCGCACCCCGCTTTTTTTGACATCAAGCTGTAACATTCCGGTGCCACTTCCGTGTTATACTGGTAAAGGAAGCAGATATTGCTTTTGGCTTACCCCTTACCACACAACACAATAAGGAGCGTGCCCTATGAAACATACAACACTATCCCGCTTTGCCAGCCTTGCCGCATCCGCCGCGCTGGCGCTCAGCCTTGCTGCCTGCGGTTCCACCAGCCGCAGCACCTACTCCGCCGCTGTTTCTAACGATACCGCCGCCTTGAGCAGCCAGGATGCCGGAGACTATGAATCTTACAGCGCCGAAAGCGCCGCACCCGGGGAAGGCAGCAGTTTTTCTTCAGACGATCTGACCAGCTCGATGCTGGATCCTTCCACGGTGGAAAGCAGCCGCAAGATCGTGTATAACGCCAGCGTGCGGATGGAAACCACCGACTATGATACCACCCGCGCCGCCTTGCAGGAGGCCGTAACCGCCGCGAACGGCTACCTGGAAAGCACTGACCAGGGCGGCAGCAAGGATTCCGGCAGCCGCTATACTTATTACACCGCGCGCATCCCCGCCGAAAACTACCGCAGCTTTTTGACCGCCGCCGGGGAAGCCGGGAACGTGACCTCGCTGAACGAGAGCGCGCAGGACATTACCGCTGAGTATGTAGATGTGGAAGCCCGCCTGAAAGCCCTGAACGACCAGCGTGACCGGCTGAACGCCCTGGCCGACAAAGCTGAAACCACCGCCGACCTGCTGGAAATTGAAAGCCAGCTTTCGGATGTGCAGTATCAGCTGGAAAGCTACACCGGCCAGATGCGGCTGATGGATAACCAGGCGCGCTATTCCACCGTGGATATTTCCCTGCAGGAAGTGCGGGTACTGACCCCCACCGCCACCACCTTTGGCGAAAAGTTTGTGGAAGCCGTTACCAGCGGCTGGCGCGGCTTTGTGGATGGGGCCGAAGATCTTATCCTGGTGGTGGTTTACCTGTGGCCGGTGGTACTGATCGTGCTTGCCATCCTGCTGGTGGCACGGCCCGCCCTTAAGCGCCGCAAGGCCCGCCGGGCGGAGAAAAAGCAGGCCAAGCTCGCTGCAAAGGCTGCCGCCCAGGCGCAGCCCGCAGAGCCCGCCAAACCGGACGACACCGTAAAATAAATCGCACCTCTTCTTTCCAACTTATATCGCAAAGCGGGCGCACCGTCCTACAGTAGACGGCGCGCCCGCTTTGTTTTATTTTTACCGGCTGTGCTTACAGGCCGTACAGCTCGGTATATTTGTTTTTCAGGTAGTTGGTGTAGTGGGCGGCATCAAATGCGCCGCCGCACAGGCTTTGCACCAGCCACTGCGGTTCCTTGGCGCGGCCATGCTGCCACACGCGGCTGCGCAGAGCGTCTTTCAGCGGCTGCATGTTACCTTCGGCCCACTGGGCGTCCAGGTCCATGGTTTTGCGCAGGTCATCCACCGCCTGTGCGCTGTAAGCACTGCCCAGCGCATAGCTGGGGAAGTAGCCCATATCGCCCATTGCCCAGTGGATATCCTGCAAACAGCCGTGGGTATCGTCCGGCACATCCACGCCAAGGTATTCCTTATACTTGGCGTTCCAGGCGGCGGGCAGGTCGGCCACGGTCAGGGTGCCCTGTATCAGGGCCTTTTCCAGCTCATACCGCACCATAATGTGCAAAGAGTAGGTCAGCTCGTCCGCCTCGGTGCGGATCAGGCTCGGCTCGGCGCGGTTGACGGCGCGGTAGATCTCTTCCTCGGTCACGCCGTTCAGCTGCTGGGGGAACAGCTCCAGCAAAGTGGGATACAAATAGTGGATGAACGCGCGGCTGCGGCCCACATAGTTTTCAAACAGGCGGCTCTGGCTTTCGTGCAGGCCGGTGGTTGCGCCGCCCGCCAGGGTGGTATAATCATACTTGGGGTCAACGTTCAGCTCATACAGGGCATGGCCGCCCTCGTGCGCCACGCTGTACAGGTTGGAGAACATATCCTGCGGCATATAATGGGTGGTAATGCGCACATCGCCGTGCCAGAAGCCGGAGGTAAAGGGGTGCTCGGTTTCGCCCAGAACACAGTGGTCCGGGTCCAGCCCCCACACTTCCATGATCTTTTTGGAAAGCTTGCGCTGCTGCTCAATGGGCCAATCCTGATACAAAAAGTCGGTGCGGATGGCGCTGCCGCGCTCTTTTATGGCAGCCAGCAGCGGCACAATGGTCTCGCGCAGGGCGGCAAAGAAAGTATCGCACTGGGCAATGGTCAGGCCGTGTTCATAGCGGTCCAGCCAGACTTCATACGGGTCGCGGTCAGGGGCAAAATAGTGGGCCTGCGCGCGCAGGGATTCCACAATTTTTTCCAGATACGGGGCAAAACTGGCAAAGTCATTGCCGCGCTTTGCCTTGCCCCATGCGGGCATGCTTTCCTGCGTCAGCTTGGTGAACGCGGCGTACTCTTCTGCCGGGATCTTGCCAATCTCGTCATAGCTGCGCTGCAACTCCCGCACTTCTGCCTTTTCCTGTTCGGTTTCGGCATCAGCGGCAGCGCGCTGCAGCAGGGCGGCGGTGTCAGCGCTGACCAGCTGGTCAAAGTAGGCGCGGCTCAGCACCTCCATGGCTTCGGCGCGGCCTGCGCTGCTTTCCGGCGGGGCTACCGTCTCACTGTCATAATCGGCAACGGCCATTGCGTACTGGTAGGCATACAGTCTTTTCTCCAGCTCGCGCAGAGCTTTGATGGAATCTTTCATTGAGTTCTCCTTTCCGCCGGGGCGGCGGTTTTTATTCATGGTTTATTATAGCACACCCGGCGGCTGTTCGGCCAGTTAGCAGCACAAAACCGAAAAACTTTGCCCTGCGGCACATTTCCCCCCAACTGCCCATTGTCAGGCGCGGGAGCGGGCCTGTATAATGGTTATCATGTTTTTTATTTTTCCCCTGAGCGCGGGGGGATTCAGGAGAACGCCATGAAAAAACAAGCCTCAACCCTGCTGCCTGCACTGCTGGACCTGCTGCGGCAGTATCTGGCGCTGGATATGGCCGTATACGCCGGACACGCCACCTTGCTGCTGCTTACGGCATCGCTGCCGCTGCTGATGTGGGTGCTGGTCATCATCAACATGCTGCCGTTTTATTCGGTTTCGGACATTGCCGCGCTGGTTGCCCAGCTTTTGCCGGATATCCCGGCCATCCAGTCAATGGCGGTGGATGTGATTGCCAACCTGAATAATCAGTCCACCTCCTTCATGGCTTCCTTTGCCGCCATCACCACGGTGATTTCCGCTTCCGGTGGGATGGCCGCGGTGCAAAAGGGCCTGCAAAAGCTGACCCCCGGTGCCCGCAAAACAATGTTTGACCGTTTGTGGGCTGTGCTGTATACCTTTTTGTTTGAGGGCCTGATGCTGGTTGCCATGGTGGTGCAAAGCCTGAGCCCAATCCTGCGCGGGCTGGCCGGGCTGCTGCCGCTGCATACCCTGGTGGGCGGGCTGCTGCAGCGGCTGCACAGCCTGCTCAGCATCAGTGCTGTGCTTTCGTTGGCGCTTTCGCTGCTGACGGTAACACTGATCTACACCTATGTGCCCGGCGGCAAGCGCCGCATACGGGATCAGCTGCCGGGGGCCGCCGCTGTGGTAGCGGTGTGGACGCTGTTTTCCAAAATATTCTCGTTTTACATCGGGCATTTCTGGAAGTTATCGTACATTTACGGTTCTTTGGCTGCAATCGTGCTGATTACGCTTTGGCTGAATGTGAACATCAATGTGCTGTTTTTGGGTGCCGGGCTGAACGCAAAGATTCAGGGGATGGGGCAGAAGAAAAAGGAACCGGATGCTTGAGATACACCCTAGGGCGCGATGCCCTCATCGCACAGGGAAGAAACGCAAATATTGGGCTGCGAACCTGCAAACCATGTGTAGGAAACGACGCTCGCATCGTCCTGCATGGCGGGCCGTAATATGCGCACACGTCGGGATGAGGGCATCCCGCCTTACGTGGCCGGGCGTACAATGTGCGCTCCCACGGGCTCCACAGGGTCAAACGCTTTTTTCTAACGCATTAAACCCATACAAACACTACCTGATACACCAACAGGGCGGCCGGGAAGTTTTCCCGGTCGCCCTGTTTTATTGCTCTCGTTTTATTGCTTTCTTTGAACCGTGAACTTATTCAGCGGTCTTATACCCATCGGGGTTGTGGCTCTGCCAATTCCAGCTGTCGCGGCACATTTCGTCAATGCCGTACTCAGCTTCCCAGCCCAGCTCACGCTTGGCCTTGCTGGGATCGCACCAGCACTCGGCAATATCGCCGGGGCGGCGCGGGTCAATGACATAGGGCAGCTCCTTGCCGCAGGCCTTGCTGAATGCATGAATCACGTCCAGCACACTGTAGCCGTGGCCGGTGCCCAGGTTGCAGATGAACAGGCCGGGCTTTTCTTCCAGCTTTTTGATGGCTGCCACATGGCCGCGGGCCAGGTCCACAACGTGGATGTAGTCGCGCACGCCGGTGCCATCGGGGGTAGGGTAATCATTGCCGTACACATGCACTTTTTCCAGCTTGCCAACGGCAACTTTGGCGATGTAGGGCACCAGGTTGTTGGGGATGCCGTTCGGGTCCTCGCCGATCTTTCCGGAAGGATGTGCACCGATGGGGTTGAAGTAACGCAGCAGAGCAACGTTCAGCTCCGGGTCTGCCTTGCAGCAGTCGGTCAGGATGCGCTCGGTAAACACCTTGGTAGTGCCATACGGGTTGGTGGTTGCACCAACAGGGAAATCCTCGCGGATGGGCACGCTGGCGGGGTCGCCGTAAACCGTTGCGGAGGAGGAGAAGATGATGTTATGGCAATCGTAACGGCGCATAACATCCAGGATGTTCAGGGTGCAGTTCAGGTTGTTGGAGTAATACTCGATGGGCTTGGAAACGCTTTCGCCCACGGCCTTGTAGGCGGCAAACTGGATCACACAGTCAATGCCGGGATTTTCCGCAAAGACCTTTTCAACTGCCGCATGGTCGGTCATGTCTGCTTCCACAAACTTGAAATCCTTACCGGTGATCTCGCGCACACGCTTCAGGGCTTCGGGGCAGGAGTTGTAATAGTTATCTGCCACCACAATATCGTAACCCGCATTGAGAAGCTCCACACAGGTATGGCTGCCGATGTAACCGGCGCCGCCGCTGACCAAAATAGACATACTGATCGCTCCTTTACACAATATGGAAAGTTGTTGCCGGGATTTTGTATCTTCAACAGGGCATCCGCAGGGTTTGCTTCGTTCCCTTGTTGATTTTATTCTAACGTCTTTATCACAATATGGAAATAGATGTTTCCATGTTTGATATGTAACTTTGTTGTTACCTTTACCGTTCGCACAGATGCAGCGGGTGCGGGGCGCGGCGGTAAGCGCCGGGCGTTTGGCCGGTCAGGGCGTGGAACCGCCTGCTGAACCACGCCAGGGAGCCATACCCCAGCATACGGGCCGTTTCGCCGGGGCCGTACCCCTGGGTCAGCAGCAGCGCTGCCTGTTCGGCTTTCATGCAGGAGAAATACTCCATCGGCCCCATGCGGATGCGGGCGCGGAACGCCTGCTGCAATGCCACGCGGGAGCAGCCATTGGCATCGCACACCTGGTCCAGCGCCAGCGGCTTTTCAATGTTTTGCGCAAAGTACAGGCGCACGCTTTCCACAAGGGCTGCCTGCTCCTGCTCGGCGCGGGCACGGGGGCTTTGTTTGCGGGTGCGTTGCCTGCGGCGGGCCAACAGGTACAGCAGCTGTGCCAGATAGATGGTTTGCAGCTCTTTGCCGCCAAACGGGATTTCCGCGCGGCGGGCGGGCATCTGGCAGGCATCCTGCACCGGCTGGAACACCTCGCGCACCGTTTCTGCCAGCTGGCGCAGACAACTTTTTTCGGCGTTGCCGAGCCGCATATGGCAGCTGCGGAAAGAATCCATCGCACTGCCGTCCGCGGTAAATTCCACGCGGAACACCTCCGGCGGAACTTCGCCCACTGCGCGCATGGCAAACAGCTCTGCGGGCTGGTGGAACAAAATCTGCCCGGCGCGCAGCAGCACCCGGTGGGTATCGCACAGCTCTTCCACCATACCGCTTTTTACATATACCAGCAGCCAGCCCTCACAGGTGCGCTCCGGCGTTTGCTGGCCAATGCGCCATTCGGATTCCGCCGCGCTGGCAATCCCTGTTACCCGCAGCGGCCATTCATCCCCATACATGCCTTCACCTCCCCTGTTCAAGCTGATTCATCGCTTGCGGTCCAGTTCTGGCCTGCGCCGTTGCTGAACACACCGGGCGGGTCCTGCGTTGCCGCCGGGAACTGCTCGCTCCCGGGGAAGCTGTCCACCAGCCCCAGGCGGTAGGCCGTCAGCGGGCAGAGCGTTTTTTCGATATGGTCATAGCTGATGCCGTTATCGCTGTTGTAGGTGTAATACATAATAGCATCCGGCCAGGTGTTCAGCACATACTGCGCCAGCGGCTGGGTCACAAACGTATCCCGGCTGCCGACGTAAAGGTCTGCCGCACCAAACAGATGCAGGATCTCGTGGGCATACACGGTGGGGCTGTTGTAGGTTTTCTCCCCCGCATAGGAATCATAGAGATAAAGACAGCTGAATTCATTCAGGTAATTACCGCCATCCTCCAGATAATGCAGAATGGAGTAGGAAGCCCCCTCCACCGGCAGAAAGATCAGGTAGCCAATGCTTGCCGTGCCGTATTGCTGCTGGATGAATTCCACATCCACCTGTGCGGTCATGGTGTCCACATCGTCATAGAACGTTGTGCCGGTGGTGGTATCTTCCGTCAGACCGGCTTTGTAGGCGGCAAAGGTGCTCAGATTGTTTTCGCCGGTATCGTAATAGATTTTCGGCTGGGCGTTATAGGTCTGCGCCTGCTGGGTGATCCAGTCCACCGCCACGGCAAGGTTCTGCCGCGTCTGGGCCAGGGCTTCCTCGGTCCAGGGGTTGGCGTCGTCCTGCAGATAAATGCTGTACAGCACGCTGGGCCATGCCAGCAGCCCGCAGCTGCCGTACACCTGCTGTAAATCTTGCTGTTGGGCAGGGGTCTGGGTGGGGGGCCACGGTGGGCTGGGGGCTGGTTTCGATATGGGGGATCGTTGCCTGTGCGGGTGCGGCAGGCTGTGCCGCGCACCCGGCCAGCAGGCAGAGCCCCATGGCAAGGGCGGCAAGGTGGAGCAATACGCGCGGCTTTTTCATTCGCGCTTACTCCGGCAGCACCAGCTGCGGCTTGCCGTCAGCATCCGCTGCCAGGGTCACGGTCTGACCACCGGTCAGGCGGCCCGCCACAATGGCTTCGGCCACGGGGTCCTCCAGCGTTTTGCGGATGGTCTTGCGCAGTTCACGCGCACCAAAACGGGTGGATGTTTCGTTCACGATGGCTGCCAGTGCCTGCGGGGTATATTCCAGCTTCAGGCCGCGGGCTTCCAGGCCGGGCTTGTACTCGTCCAGCATCAGGGCAGCGATCTTTTCCAGGTCAGCCTGTTCCAGCGGGCGGAAGGTGATCACTTCATCCACACGGCCCAGGAACTCCGGCCGCAGGAACTCCTGCAGCGCTTTCATGCTCTTTTCGCGGCTGACCTGCTCTTCGGTGCGGCCAAAGCCAGTCAGGGCGGTGCGGTCCGAAGAACCGGCGTTGGAGGTCATGCAGATCACGGTATTGGAAAAATCCACCGTGCGGCCCTGGGCATCGTTGATCTTGCCCTCGTCCAGGATCTGCAGCAGGATGTTCATCACATCGGGGTGGGCCTTTTCGATTTCATCAAACAGGACCACGCTGTAAGGATGGCGGCGCACTTTTTCGGTCAGCTGGCCGGCTTCATCATAACCCACATAGCCCGGAGGGGAACCGATCAGGCGGGACACCGCGTACTTTTCCATATACTCACTCATGTCAATGGAGATCAGCGGGTCCACAGTATCAAACAGCTGATTGGCCAGCTGCTTGACCAGCTCGGTTTTGCCCACGCCGGTGGGGCCGACAAAGATAAAGCTTGCCGGGCGGTGGCGGCCAGACAGGTCTGCCCGCGCACGCTTAACGGCCAGCGCTACGCTGTGCACAGCTTCGTCCTGGCCGATGATATGCTCTTTCAGGGCATCTTCCAGCCCCATCAGGCGGCCATACTCGGTCTCTTTGATTTTAACCGCCGGAATGCCGGTCCACAGCTCCACAACCTGGGCCACATCGTCCGCCGTCACCTGGATATCGGCCACGCGCAGCTCCAGCGCGGGCAGCTTTTGGCGCAGCTGGGCCAGCTCGGTCTTGGTTTTGGCCAGTTCCTCGTAATCAATAGCGGCATCGCCCTGCTTTTCGGGGTCGGGGTTTTCCAGGTCATGCTCTTTGGTTTCCAGCTCTGCCACCTGTTTTTGCAGGTTCAGGAACTCGGTAATTTCAGGGTGGCGCAGGTTGCAGCAGGCGCAGGATTCATCCAGCAGGTCAATGGCCTTATCCGGCAGGTAGCGGTCGGTGATATACCGTTCCGACAGGTGTACCACATCCGCCACGATGGAATCGGGCACACGCACGCAGTGGTACTTTTCGTAATAACCTTTTACGCCGCGGATAACCGCAATGGCATCATTGATGGAGGGTTCTTCCACCTTGACGGGCTGGAAGCGGCGCTCCAGCGCAGAATCTTTTTCAATAAACTTGCGGTACTCGGCAAAGGTCGTTGCGCCGATAACCTGGATCTGCCCGCGGGACAGGGCCGGTTTCATGATGTTGGCGGCGTTCATAGCGCCGTCCGAATCTCCGGCGCCGACAATGTTGTGGATCTCGTCAATGAACAAGATCACATTGCCGGCGGCCTTGATTTCAGAAAGCAGGCCCTTGACGCGCTGTTCAAACTGGCCGCGGAACTGGGTGCCTGCCACAAGGGCCGTCAGGTCCAGCAGGTAGATCTCTTTATCCTGTAAGCGGGCGGGCACTTTGCCTTCGGCAATGCGCTGGGCAATGCCCTCGGCAATGGCGGTTTTGCCAACGCCGGCTTCACCGATCAGGCAGGGGTTGTTTTTCTGGCGGCGGCACAGAATCTGCACCGTGCGGTATACCTCACGGTCACGGCCAATGATGGCATCCAGCTTGCCGTCCTTGGCTTTCTGGGTCAGGTTTTCGCAGTAGGTGTCCAGGTATTTGCGCTGGCCGCGGCCACGCTGTTTTTTGGACTTTTCGCCCTTCTCCTCAGCCTTGGGGGTTCCGCCAAAGCCAAAGGGGAACACCGGCGAACCGCCGGGCACAAAATCATCCCCGGTATCGTCGGGGTTCTGCATATCGCCGTCCATCATGGGCATCATGGCGCCGCTTTCCTGCGCTTGCTGCATCAGGTCGGCCATGTGCTCTTCCATGCTGGCCAGCTGGTCATCGGTCATATTAAACCGCTTCATCAAATCATCCACAGGCTGAATATGCAGCTCCCGTGCGCAGGTCAGGCAGTAGCCTTCCTGCACCGGTTTGCCGTTTTCCAGCCGCTGTACAAACACAACCGCCTGTCTTTTTTTACAGCGGGTACATAACATATGGTTCACCTCTCTATGGGGTATTCGATTGGATCGGGAATGCCGAAACGCGCACACAACATGCGTTTTCAGAACTTTTCCCATGTACTATTATCCCCCACCCCACTGATATTTGCAAGAGGGGCGGGGGGAATGTTCAGATATTGTTAATCAATAGCGGGTCAAAAACGGGTTCAGGTTTGCCAAAAGTCCATAGATCACGCTTCGGTTCAGGGTGGCTGTGGTCAAAAATTCCAGCTTGCCGCCGGTCAGGTTTGCCGCCACCCACAGCAGAATGGACCAGATCCAGCAGTTCAGCAAACCGCTGACAAAGCCGAACGCAAAGCCCAAAATGCGATTCAGTCCACCGATGAGCGGGATGGCGTTGATGCCGCGCAGCACCCGCCCCAGCATCCGGCAGAGCACCCGCACCACGATCCAGACCGACAAAAACACAACGGCCTGAATAACCGGCAGAAACAGCGGTTCCAGCGCATTGACCACCTGCGGCACCGCATTGCTGGACGCCGCACTGACGGTATCGATCAGCTTTTGCTGGATCGACTGCGGCAGAAAGGTCAGCGCATGGATTGCCTGGGCCAGATCTCCGCCGGTCTTTTCCAGCGTGTCAGCCACAACATCGGTAACGTGGCTGGCAACATATTTATCATAAATGCCGCCGGCCCAAACGCGGGTGCCGTAAGTACCGCCGATAATGCCCGCCACGGAGCCGATAAAGCTCACCAGTCCGGAGGCAAAACCGCGGCGGCGGCCGGCTTCGGCCGCGCCCAGCACCAGCAAAAGAAAAATCACATCATAAACAATGCCAATATACTGTGTCATAACTCTACCATACTTTCCCATGCCGCACAGCATCATTCGTGCGGCGCATTCAGAACCTCTACCGTGCCGGAAATAAATACCAGTGTTTCGCGGGCGTTGATGACCGCCTGCGGTGCCGCACCATAATCCCGGCTCCAATTATGGGTGCCGTCATAGCCATAGCTTTCCACGCCGGACGCTGTCAGCAGATAGACCGCCGTTGCGGTACTGCTGACGCTTTTGGCCTGCCCGGCGGCAACGCTCGCCAGCTGGTTGAGCGAATCATCCAGCGTGACCAGGGTATCGCCGCCGCGCACCGCCAGCAGCAGCGCCGTGCTGCGCCCGCTGATGGACACGCTTTGCAGGGTGGCCCCGCCATAATCATAGCGGGCACTCTCGGTGCCATCGCTCACGTTGATGATGGCGGCATAGGTATCAAAAACAGCCAGCACGCGGCTGCTGCTGATCCATTTCAGCTTCAGGATCACGCTGCCGGTATCCGCTACATAAAACGGCCCGGCAGTATCCGAATTGGTGTTCATCATGCGCACGGTCGTGCGCAGCTGGCCGTCCCTCGCGGCCACCGTTGCCGCGGCAAAGCGGTGGTTATCCGTGGCAAAAGACAATGCAATGGGGGTGCCGTCGGTGCTGGTCAGCTTCCAGGTAAAGGGGTCCCCGCTGAAAGAAGCATCGTACACCATCACTTCCGCCGCATAGCGGTCAGACTCCGTCACCACGGCCAGGGTGCCGTTCTGCGCCATTTCGCACAGCATAATGGCGTTATTAAAGCTTTTGGCGTACAGCTGGCGGGTGCGGCTCTGCACCGTCAGCTCCTTGCCTGCGCGGTTATACAGCACAAAGCGGGTGTTGCCCACGGCCAGCGCCGGGCGGGCATAGCCGGGCTGGATGGTGCGGATCTTTGCGCCGTAAGCGGAATAGACCGCCACATCCTCATTATCCATTTCCACAAAACCGCCCGCCAGGGGTTCCACCTGGGTCGGCGTGCGGATGCCGGTGTTGGCGGGCCAACCCGCCCCGGCGCGGTTGAGATACAGCGAGATAGAATCCGTCATATCCCCCAGCATGGCAATGGATGTACCCAGCAGGCCGCTGCCCACCGCCATAATGGCGGCAATAATCAGCACCACCAGAACAACAGCAATGCGCCTGCGGCGCTGGCGGCGGCGCAGAATAGGGCTGATGGGCCGCAGCGTTGCCGCCGGTGCCGCAGCTGCGCCTTGCTCTTTGGGCGGCAGGGTGCTGGGTGCGCTGCGCTCCGGCGCTGGGCGTTCCCGTTCCGGCTGCTGTTTGGAGGCAGGCGGCGGGGTTGGCGGGGCTTCGCCCCGTTCCCGCGCCAACATAC
>OHYE01000823.1_pt1 | contig 14520 bp, 15 predicted proteins | sample 1580141 | NCBI WGS metagenome assembly OHYE01 (sample SAMEA3882530, study PRJEB24775) | human gut metagenome | biome: human-associated habitat; feature: intestine environment; material: feces | place: Netherlands | collected 2009/2010 | reverse complement strand
TGCCCACCTGCCCCTGACGCTGGGCGTTTATGGCATCCTGCTGTTCCTTCTGCTTCTGGGCCAGCAGGCGGCTGCGCAGGATCTCCAGTGCCTTATCCTTATTCTGGAACTGGCTGCGCTCGTTCTGGCACTCCACCACCATTCCGGTGGGGATGTGCGTGACCCGGATGGCGCTGGACGTTTTGTTGATGTGCTGGCCGCCCGCACCCGAGGAGCGGAAGGTATCGATGCGCAGATCCTTGGGGTCGATGACAAGATCCACCTCTTCGGCCTGCGGCATCACCGCCACGGTTGCTGTGGAGGTGTGGATGCGGCCCTGCGTTTCGGTCTCAGGCACACGCTGGACACGGTGCACTCCGCTCTCATACTTGAGCCGGTTATAGGCCCCTGCGCCGTTCACGGCAAGGATGGCTTCCTTGACACCGCCCAGCTCCGTCTCGTTGAGGTTCAGCACCTCCAGCTCCCAGCCCCTGCTCTGAACGTACATGGTGTACATCCGCATCAGGCTGTGGGCAAACAGTGCGGCCTCTTCGCCGCCCGCACCGCCGCGCAGCTCCATGATGACGCTTTTATCATCGTTGACATCCTTGGGCAGCAGCAAAATTTTGAGATTATTTTCCAGCTGCGCCACTTCCTGACTTTTTTCGCCGATCTCCTGCTGTACCATTTCCTTAAAGTCCGGATCAAGGGCCTCGCCCTCGAGCAGGGCTTTGGCCTGAGCAAGATGATCCTGCGCCGTGATCAGGGCCTGATAGGCCTGCACCACGGGTTCCGCTTCGTGGTACTCCTGCATCAAGCGGCGGAACAGTGCGGGATCCGATGCAGTTTCCGGCTGGTTCAGGCGGATGGAAAGTTCTTCAAACCGGTGGCTGACAGCCTCCATTTGGGAAAGCAGTCTTGACATACTGTGCAGTTCTCCTTACATGACCCAATGGTTACTCGGCAGCGCCGGGCTTGAGCACTTTCTTGATGTTTTTTTCAATTTTCGCGCGGGGCAGCATGACCTCACGGCCGCAGCCCGTGCAGCGGATCTTGAAATCCATACCGACCCGGAGCACCTCGAAGCTGGAAGCTCCGCACGGGTGTTTTTTGCGGGTCTGGATGGTATCTCCCACTGCGATATCCATGTTTCTTTCCCTCCTGCCGCCCCTTTGCGGGGCAGTACCCTGTGCAGCAGGTTTCCATGCCGCACATACAGATATAGTATAAACCAAACTCGTATAAAATGCAATTGTCCGCGCATAGAGTTTTAATGCCGACACCTGCTTTGTGTGCCGACGTGCAGCGGAAAACGCTAAAATAACACAGAAAGAGGAACAAACCATGATGCAGACATTTCGTACTGAAGGCAATTACCGTTCCGCAGACCGGCTCAGCCCCGCAGAACTGCGCGCCGCCATCGCCAGCCGCGAAATTTTACAGAGCACTGCCCTTGCCTTTGACACCCAGCGCCAGCTTCGGTTCGACCTGGGCGGGGTAAAGGCCGTGATGCCCTTTGGTCAGTGTGCCGATGGGGCTGAGAGCGGCACCGTGCGGGACATTGCAGTGCTGACGCGGGTGGGCCGCCCCACCTGCTTTGTGATTGAAGGGATGAAGACCGGGGAAAACGGCCAGCCCTGCTACCTGCTTTCCCGGGCTGAGGCACAGCGGATGTGCAAGGCAGAGTATCTGGACACCTTACAGCCCGGGGACATCCTGCCCTGCACTGTGACCCACATCGAGCCGTTTGGTGCCTTTTGTGACGTTGGGTGCGGCATCAGCGCCCTGCTGCCCATCGACTGCATGTCGGTCAGCCGCATCTCCTCCCCTGCCGACCGGGTGAGTGTGGGCCAGCAGATCCTGTGCGCCATCAAAAGCCGGGATGTGCAGGGGCGGTTCGTGCTGACCATCCGGGAGCTGCTGGGCACCTGGGAGGAGAACGCCGCCGGGTTCACCGTGGGCGAGACCGTGGTGGGCATTGTGCGGAGCGTGGAGGAATACGGCACCTTTGTGGAGATTGCCCCCAATCTGGCCGGCCTTGCCGAGACCTGCCCCGACCTGCACCCCGGGCAGGCGGTGAGCGTCTACATCAAAAACATCCTGCCTGATAAAATGAAGATCAAGCTGGTCATCGTCAACCACAGCCTGGGCCAGAGCCACCGGTTCGACCTGCGCTATTTCATCACCGAGGGGCATATCGACCACTGGCTGTATTCCACCCCCGAAAGCCGCAAGCGCATTGAGACAGATTTTGCGGTTGCGGCTTGCAATCCTGTCTGAAACCCTTTATACTATAAGAAAGTGATTCTTTACGGCCTGCCCCGAGGCAGTGCCGGGCAGCAATTTGAAATAACAGGGGGATGTGCAGAACGATGGCCGCCAACGATGCTTTTACCGCCGGTGTTCGTCCCGGCGGACTGACCGACAGCACGGAGATCCGGTTGCTGTTGTGTTATCTGGTAAAGAATGCCGGGCCGATCACCCGGACGGAGATCGAGAACGCGCTGATGGAAGAGCAGCTGGTCAACTATTTTGAGATCGGCTCCTGTCTGGATGATATCACCCGCCAGCAGCTGGTCACGCTGAAAGAAGATCGCTATTCCATCACCGAAAAAGGACGCAAGGTCGCGCAGGAGCTTGCCTATGACCTGCCCCGCAGTGTGCGGGAGCGCGCGGTGGCGGCGGTTCTGCGCAGCCAGACCTGGGCCCGCAAGGAGGCCGAGTACAGCGCCCGCATCACCGAAAAGCCGGACGGTCACTGCTCCATCCGCTGCACCATCAAGGCACTGGATCAGGAGCTGTTTTGTCTGGACATCGGCACGCCTGACCGGTTGAGTGCCGATCTGGTCAAGAAGCAGTTCATCCTCAAGGGCAACGAGATCTATCAGATGCTCATCACCAAACTGACAGAGTAACAAAGAAACGGGGCTGTTGCAAAAACAGTCCCGTTTCTTTTAGTTCCAGCACGCTGCTGTGATCAGTTCCAGCACACTGCCCGCAATGCAGCGGGCCTTATCCGAGATGAGGAAGCAGTTTTCCAGCTCTGCGCGACGGGGGTCCACATCGGCTACCTTGAATCCTTTGGTCACCGGGTAGCCATCCCGCAGCAGCCCCCGCAGGATGCCGGAGATCTGTGTGACCACCGGCAGACGCTGACCGTCCGGCGTTTCGATCTCGGCCACAGCCTCGCCCGCCTCCACAAAATCAGCGATAGAATGCAGGTTGTGGAAGATACCCGCGGCCTGTGCATGGAGCACACGCTCGGCACCATAGCCACCGATGATGCCCGGCACGCCGGAGTTGGGTGCGGCAGCCCCTTCCCGGATGATGCGGCCCAGCTTGTGGCCGCGCTTGGTCTCCACCACCACGTCCACATCCTGCCCCGCCGCAAAGCCGGGGCCAAGGGCAATGGTCAGCGGAGCCATCTCCCGGGTGGTGCCCAGATTTTTCTTTGCGATGATGGCATCCACCAGAACAGCTGGCCTTGCCTGCGGCAGGCAAGCACCCGTTGGGTCTATCAGAATCGGCACGGCGTTCTGTGCCCAGACAGCATCGGCATCTGCCAGCGTCTCCACCCGGATGCCCCGCATTCCTTCCACAGCGGTCTCGCCTTCGTAAACAGCCTCACAGAGAGACACCTGCCGACGGATGGCGGCGGGATGGGCCGTTTCCAGCACCAGCACCCGCAGCCCCGCCGACCAGAGCCGATGCACAACGCCGGTGGCAAGATCTCCCCCGCCCCGGACAACGATCAGGTCATCACGCTTCATGGCTCATCCCTCCGGTTCCAGACGCTGCAAAAAGACTTCCATGGAGCCGCCGCAGGCGGCAATGGCCGCGGCATCGCTGGCCCCCTCTGCGGTAAAGGCGGCCAGCCTGCACGGGGCAGCCCCCGGCTCCAGCAATTCCCGCGCCAGCTGCTGGGTGCGGTACTCCATGATGCCGCCGCCCACGCTGCCCACGGCAAAGCCATCGGGCAGGACCAACATCTTGGAGCCTTCCTCCCGTGGCGTAGAGCCATGGCGGCCTACGATGGTCGCCAGCACCGCCGGAGCGGTCTGCTGTTCCAGCGCGGCCAGCAGCGCCGGGGAAAAGCCCTCGGTCTGCTGGCGGCTGTTTTTAACGGAGACGATCTCCGCAAGAATAGAAAGTGCGATCTCCTGTGCGGTTTTTGCGCCAATGGAAAGCCCAATGGGCGCGTGCAGGGCATCAATGCGCTCCTGCGGCAGCCCCAGCTCAGCCAGTTGTGTGTGCACCAGAGCCGCGCGCTTCCGGCTGCCCATCATGCCCACATAGGCGGCGGGCTTTTGCAGAATAGAACGCAGGCAGGCAATATCACAGCTGTGGGCACGGGTCACGACCACAAAGTATGTCTCCTGCCCGCCGGGGATCTGCGCAAGCCCCTCTGCAAAGGGCAGGCAGAGCACAGCATCGGCCCCGGCCTGACGCAGCTCCTCCGCAAACTCGGGGCGGTCCTCCAGCGCTATGACCGGCAGGCCCAGCAGCTTTGCCAGCCGCACCACCGACGCGCCCACATGGCCGCCGCCGCAGACCACAAGCTGCGGGGCTGCGCCAAAGCGCTCCACAAAGATGCGCTGTCCGGCTGATTTCAGAATTCCACTGGAGGTCACAGCGGCCAAGGCAGGCAGATGCTTCCCCCAGAACGCAGGCAGTTTCTCCGGCCAGACCGGTGCTGTGTTCCGCAGCAGGACACGTTCCCCCTGCGCCGGGCCTTCCAGCACCGTGGCCAGCAGAAAATCCCCCTCCCGGTCATGGAGTGCATTGAAAAAAGAACGGTTTCCCATCCAATTCTCCTTTATTTGTTATTGTTCTACCACCGCTGCGGCATCATAGGCGGCGGGGTCGATGCGGCTCTGCCACAGCGGCCAATCCTCGGGCGGCATCCGCCACGCAAGGCCGCACCCGGCAGAGAGCTCCCGGGGCAGCGGAATGAGCCGCCCGGGGATGTGTTCCGCTTCGCAGTGTTTTTCCCATGCCATCGCTTCCACTGTGGTGCGGAAGGATAACACGATATAGGGTCTCTTTGCACGCATCGTTTATTCCTCCGCCAGGCTGCGCACCGCACGGGCAGCGGCAAGTGCCTCCTCCCGGGTGTTGGTGTGGGAGAAGCTGAACCGCACCACGCCCTGCTCCACGGTGCCCAGCGCCTTGTGCATCAACGGAGCACAGTGCGCACCGGCCCGCACGCAGATGCCGTACTCTTCCCAGAGCACATCCGCCACCCGGGCGGAATCCTCGCCCGCCAGGTTCAGTGAGACGATGGGCGCACGCGGCGCAGTGAAGTCACCATAGAGCCGCACACCGGGAATTTCCCGGACAGTTTCGTAAAACAGGCGTGCAAGCGCATTTTCTTTTATTTCCAACGCTTCCACGCCCTGTGTCAGGAGCCAGCGCACCCCGGCCCCCAACCCGGCGATCCCCGGCACATTCAACGTTCCGGCTTCCAGAGCGGTGGGCATTTCGGTAGGGTGGTGTTCATCAAAGCTGTGGACTCCGCTGCCGCCCACCACAAGGGGGGCAACCTGCAGCCCGGGCCGGACATACAGCCCGCCGGTGCCCTGCGGGCCCAGCAGCGCCTTGTGCCCGGTAAAGCAGAGCGCATCGATCCCCAGTGCCTGCACATCCACCGGCATGGCACCCGCTGTCTGGGCGGCATCCACGAGAAACAACAGGCCGTGCTTTTTTGCAAAAGCGGACACGAACGCCAGGTCCGTGCGGTTTCCGGTGACATTGGAAGCACCGGTCACAACCACTCCCCTGGTGTTGGGACGGAGCAGCTGCTCAAACTGCGCATAGCAGAGCACACCGTTTGCGTCCACATCCACAAAGCTCACCTCAACCCCCTGCCTTTGGAGGCGGTAGAGGGGCCGCAGGACGGAATTGTGTTCACAGACCGTGGTGATGACATGATCCCCCGGGCCAAAGAGCCCGTTGATGGCCGTGTTCAGTGCCTGGGTCGCATTGGATGCAAAGGCAATGCAGGCCGGGCCTTCGGCGTGGAAGAGCTGGGCCAGCGCTTCCCGGGTCTCGTAGACGATGCGGGAGGCGTGCAGGGTGGGCGCATGGGCTCCACGGCCCGGGTTGCCCGCTGTCTGCAACGCATCCAGCATCGCCTGCCCCACCTCCGGGGGCTTGTGCAGAGTGGTTGCGGCGTTATCAAGGTAGATCACGGCTTGACCACGTTCCCGGCGTTCAGCATCTTTTCAGCGATGGCATACATATTGGTCACGCCGCCCACGGCCAGCTTCTCCGTTAGGCCGTAGTAGTTCAGGCAGGTGCCGCAGGTCAGGATCTCCACGCCCTCAGCTTCCAGTGCCTTCAGGTCTTCCAGCATGGGCGAACCCTCACAGGTCAGGGATGCGCCGCCGTTATAGAAGAGGATCGTCTTGGGCAGCTTGTCCTGCTGGGTCAGGGAGAACACGAAGGCCTTGAGCAGGGTCTTGCCCAGCTCCTCGGCCCCTTCCCCCATCTTGTCGGACGCGATGACCACCACCGTATCGGTGCGGGCATCCGGGATGCAGGTTTCCGCTTCTGCCTGCTGTTTCTCTTCGCCCGGCACAGCGGTTTCCGCAGCAGGCGTGTCCTTGATGGTAAAGCGGACACGGTATTCCTGCTCGGCCAGCTTTTCGGAGCTGGACAGATAGCCCTTCTGCTGGGCCATCTTGGTCAGGTTCTGGACAGCGATCTCATTGTCCACCAGCACTTCCACCTCGCCGGGGCCGTGCAGCTCTGCAATGGCCTTTTTGGCCTTGACCACGGGCAGCGGACAGGCATCTCCACGGGCATCAATCTTGATCATCGGTTGTTCCTCCCTCATTCGTATGTTACTGTGATCTCCGGTGTCTGCTTTTCCCCAATGGTGCCCACGATCTTTGCGGGCAGACCCGCCGCCTGCAGCTCTGCTTCCAGGGCAGCGGCATCCTGCGGGGCCACGGCAAACAGCAGGCCGCCGGAGGTCTGGGGATCAAACAGGATCTCTTCCATCGGGAAGGGCACTTTCTCAAACCGGACAAAGGGCCCGGTGTGGTTGCGGTTGCGCTGACCGGCGGCGGTGTACAGGCAGGCATCTGCGGCCTCCCACGCACCGGGCAGTACCGGCACCGCATGGGCATCAATGACGCAGGAGAGCTTCTCCCCCATCATCTCGTGCAGATGGCCCAGGAAGCTGAACCCGGTCACATCCGTGGCGGCGTGCACCTCGTACCTGCGTGCGATCTCTGCCGCCGTTTTGTTCAGGGTGGTCATGGAACGGACGGCTGCTTCCATCTGTTCCGGAGCGGCTTCGCCCACCCGGTTGGCGGTGCAGATCAGCCCCACGCCAAGCGCCTTGGTCAGAAGGAGCTTGTCGCCCGGGCGGCCGGTATCGTTGGCCGTCAGGCAGTGCGGGTCTACCAGACCGGTCACCGACAGGCCGTACTTCACGCCGGTATCGGCAATGGAGTGCCCACCCGCCAGCGTACCCCCGGCTTCGGCCACCTTTTCGGCACCGCCGCGCAGGATCTCCCCCAACACGTTCAGATCCATGCTCTCGGGGAAGCAGACGAGATTCAGTGCCGTTTTGACCTCACCGCCCATGGCGTAGACATCGCTCAGGGCATTGGCCGCGGCGATCTGCCCAAAGGTATAGGGGTCATCGACCATCGGCGGGAAGAAATCCACCGTCTGTACCAGAGCAATGTCTTCGGTGATGCGGTAGACGGCAGCATCGTCCCGGCTGTCGTAGCCAACCAGAAGGTCGGGGTCTTTTTCGCCCCGGGGCAGCTTTTCCAGAATGCGGCTCAGTACCCCGGCACCCAGCTTGGCGGTGCATCCGCCGCCGGTGCAGAAGACAATAGGGCCTTGTTCTGCCATTTCATGCACGCTCCCTTTCATCAAAATAAGTCAACACGCCCTGCACCTCATATTTTTCGCGCAGGAGCGCGAGGGTCTGTTCGCCTGCGACAATGCGGGCGGGGTCATCCGCCTGATTGAGTACCATAGAAAAACGGCGGTTCCCTACCAGTTTTCGTCCCCCCTGCTCACTGGCCAGCAGCCCCGGGGTCAGAAGCGTTTCGGGGGCAGTGCCCAGCAGGGCGCAGGCCTGCTCCAGCCGGAAGCAGACCTCCCGCAGAGGTCTGCCCAGCGCGGACAACCCTGCCACGGCCAGCACGATATCGCTTTCCGGCAGCAGCACCGGTTCATGGGCCGCTGGAACTTTGCAGGGCATCCGTTTTGCACCGTCCGCTTCCAGAAGAACCATATCCGCCTGTGCCATCCAGCAGGTCAACTGCTCTGGCAGCAGGGCGGTCAGCTTGCCCTGCTCTGCCGGGACACCGGCCACGGCATATTGCCCTGCCGCCCAGAGGGACGCAAGAGCGGCTTCATCTGCGGCATAATTCTCCCCCGGCTGCCGGATGTGGGTGGTGGTGCTCACCAGCACCCGCCAGCCTTTGGCGGCACAATGCCGGGCAAAGGCATAGAGCAGGGTGGTTTTTCCGCCGCCGCCCACCAGCGAGACCACATGGCCCTTTTCAGCCAGAAACGGAAACTGTGTTTCCGAAAGCATCAGCGGTTTTCTTCCACCGCCATGGCGACCTGCTCCGGGGTGATGGGCAGCTCATAGAAGCGGGTGCCGATGGCATTGTAGATGGCATCGGCGATGGCGGGCAGCGGGGTGTTGATGACCACCTCACCGATGGATTTTGCACCAAACGGGCCGTTGGGCTCGTAGCTGCTCTCAAACTCCACCCGGATGTGGCCGATGTCCACACGGGCGGGGATCTTATACTGCATAAAGGAATTTTCCATCGGCCAGCCCTTGGCATCGTAGGTGATGTTCTCGGTCAGGGCCATGCCAATGCCCTGCAGGATGCCGCCCTCGGCCTGCACACGGGTCAGGTTGGGGTTGATGGGGGTGCCGCAGTCCACGCAGGCGGCATAATCCACCACCTTGACCTCACCGGTCTCCTTGTCCAGCTCAATTTCAGCCGCGCCGACCATGTAGGGCGGGGGCGAAAGGGGCGAGGTGTGGGTCTCGGTGATCTCCAGCGGCACCATGTGGCCGAACTGGGAGGCGAAGGCCACCTCAGAGAGAGAGACCCTCTTCTCCGGGTCTGCGTTCAGGGAAACGAACTTGCCGTCAAAATCCACGGCATCTTCGGTCGTCTGGAGCAGCTCCGCGCCCAGCTTGCAGATCTGGCCGCGCAGCCGCAGGGCGCACTTCTCCACTGCCTTGCCGGTGACATAGGTGGTAGAGGAAGCGTAGGAGCCGGAATCATAGGGCGAGGTATCGGTATCCGCGCCAAAGACGGTGATATTGTCCAGGTCACAGTCCAGCACCTCGGCGGCGATCTGAGCCAGCGTGGTGTCACAGCCGGTGCCCATATCGGCCGCGCCGATGATGAGGGAGTAGAACCCGTCATCGTTTACCTTGAGGGTTGCACTGCCCACGTCCATGCCGGAAATGCCGGAGCCCTGCATGGCCATGCCCATACCCACGGCGCGCACCTTGCCATTGCCAAGGTCGCGCACAGGGTACTTGTTGTCCCAGTCGATCATCTCGTGGACTTTTTTCAGGCAGCGGTCCAGCGCGCAGCTGGTATTCACAGCGCCGTAATAGGCAGGCATCACATCGCCCTCTTTGACGATGTTCATTTCACGGATCTTGAAGGGGTCCATGTGAAGTCTGGCAGCCAGCTCGTTGACAGCAGATTCCACCGCAAACAGGCCCTGGGTCGCACCATAACCGCGGTACGCACCGGCAGACATGTGGTTGGTGTAGACCACGTCGCTGACAAAACGGAAGGCTTCGGCCTTGCCGTACAGCGGGATGGACTTGTGGCCGGAAAGGCCCACCGTTGTGGGGCCGTGCTCACCATAAGCACCGGTGTTGGACAGGGTGTAGAGGTCGATGCCCTTCACGATGCCGTCCTTGGTGGCACCCAGACGGACGTGCATCTCCATCTCGTGGCGGGGCGAGGATGCGGTCTGGCTCTCTTCGCGGGTGAAGATCAGCTTGCAGGGCTTCTTGGTCTTCCAGGTAACAAAGGCCGGATAGATGGCCGAGACCGCCGTCTGCTTGGCACCAAAGCCGCCACCGATGCGGGGCTTGATGACGCGGATCATGGATTTGGGGATGTGCAGGGCGTTTGCCACATTGCGGCGGGTGTGGAATACGATCTGGGTCGAGCTGAGGATGTTCAGCCGTCCGTACAGGTCCATCCAACAGCAGGTGCGGAAGGTTTCCATCATGGCCTGCTGACAGGCCTTGGTGTGGTAGACACGGTCGATGACAACATCGCACTTTGCCAGCACGGCATCGATGTCGCCGTCGCCGCACGCATCGTGGGCACAGAGGTTGCGCTTGTTATCGGCACCCACAGGGCTCAGGCTCTCCCAGTTGTCCTCCGGATGGACAAGGATGGGGTTGTCCTTCGCAGTGTGGAAATCCAGCACCGGCTCCAGCACCTGATACTCCACCTTGATGAGCTTCATGGCTTTCTCGACACACTTCTCATCCTTGCCCACCACAATGGCCACCACGTCCCCCACAAAGCGGACGTGGCGGTCGATGAGAAGGCGGTCATAGGGGCTGGCCTCGGGGTAAGTCTGGCCGGCCTGGGTGTAGCGGCGGGCGTTCTGGTCCACATCCTCCCAGGTGAAGATGGCCTCGATGCCGGGCACCTTTTTGGCCACGGACGTGTCGATGCGCTCCACCATGGCGTTGGCATGGGGCGAACGGTACAGCTTGACGATCAGGCAGTCTGCCGGGGCCAGATCATCCATGTAAACGGGCTTGCCGGTCACAAGCTGCATGGCATCCTTTTTGCGGAATGCTTTGTTGACGTTTTTCATTCGGCACCCTCCTGTTTTGCTTTTTTCCAGGCGAGGAAATTCTGGATGCCTCGCAGCTGACCCTCGTAGCCGGAGCAGCGGCAGAGGTTGCCCGCAAGATATTCCTTGATCTCCTCCTCAGTGGGGTATTCCTTTTCCCGGAAGAGGGCGAGGGCGTTCATAATAAAGCCCGGGTTGCAGAAGCCGCACTGCTCTGCACCCTGATCGGCGATAAAAGCACCGAACTCAGCAGCCTCCTCCTGCAGGCCCTCCAGCGTGGTCACCCTGTGGCCGTCGGCACGGGCTGCCAGCACAGAGCAGGACAGCACCGGCACATCGTCCAGAAAGACGGTGCACAGGCCGCAGTTGGAGGTCTCACAGCCGCGCTTGACACTGTAACAGCCGTGTGCGCGGACAAAATCGATGAGCAGGGTGTCCGGTGCGGCCTCTGCCGTGACTTTGGTTCCGTTCAGAATAATATTCACCTGCATCTTGTCTCACCTATTCCCTTCCAATTTCAGCACAGCGCGCTTGACCAGCACCCCGGCCAGATGATTGCGGTATTCCGCACTGCCGCGCATGTTGCTCTCCGTCCGGATGTTTGCCCGCACCTCAGCGGCAAAGCGGGCGGCGGTCAGCTCCGGCGTTTCGGCGGCATTGGGCTGCAGGGTATACAGCACTGCCTTACCGGGCCGGGCACCAATGGCGACCCGGAAGCCCCCGGCCGTTTTCGCGGCGGCACAGGTCAGCACCGGGAAATCCGTCTGGCTGTTGCGCACCGACTGATAGCAGAATGCTGCCTGCTCCTTCGGCACGATGACCCGTACCAGGATATCCCTGTCGTACGGGCGCTGAGCATACTCCGAAAGCGGCACGATGCCGCCCTTGTAGAGCTCCACCGAAGCGTTCAGGGCCAGGAACATGGTCAGAACATCGGAAAAGCCAAAACGGCTGTAAATGCTGCCGCCCACGGTGGCAAGGTTGCGCAGCTGCACACCCACAATGTGGCGCACAGATTCCCGCACAGCACCCTCCGTGTAGGCATTGAGCCCCTCGTGGAGCTCGATCTGCCGCAGGGGCACCATAGCCCCGATGGAAAAGCCCTCGGCCGTTTCCTCAATTTTGTCCAGCCCAAGGCCCGACAGGTCGATGGCGGTGCCGACATTGATGTTCTCCATCTTGAGCCAGATCATGCCGCCGATGACCCGATTGTTTCGCTTCTGGTTGAGCTGCCAGGCTTCCTCGAGGCTTTCGGCCCGTTTGTATTCCCGGATCGTCATCATACGCAGTACCTCTCTTTTTTCGATTGCTACTTTTATTTTATCACAAAATCCCTTATAATGCCACTGGAAAGACTGCCGCAGATCCGGCAGGTTCAGGAGGAATGATTTTATGGCAGAGTTGTGCAGAGAAAACGCCCGCCTTCCGGTGGGATGCGTCATCATGGCATCGGGGCTGGCCCGGCGGTTCGGCTCCAACAAGCTGCTGGCCGATTTCGGGGGCCGCCCCCTGCTCTGCCGGGCGCTGGAGGTCACCGCCACCCCCGCCCTTGCCGCCCGGGTGGTCGTGACCCGCTCTGCCGGGGTAAAAGCCCTGTGTGACGCACAGGCCGTTCCCTGCCTGCTCCACAGCCTGCCGGGCCGGAACGACACTGTTCGGCTGGGGCTGGAGGCGCTGCTGGAGCAATGCCCCGGTCTTGCAGGCTGCATCTTCCTGCCCGGAGATCAGCCACTGCTGCAGCGGGAGACGCTGGAAGCGCTGATCACTGCTTTTGCCCAGACACAAAAAGAAACAGAGCGGGCGATCTTCCGGCTGGGAGCCCGGGCCGCAGATGGCCCGGACACCGTTGTCGGAAGTCCCGTTCTGTTTGGATGCGGATATTTTCCCGCTCTGCGCACCCTGCCCGAGGGCAAGGGCGGCAGTGTTGTGCTCAAGGCTCACCCTGAGCAGGTACAGATCGTTTACGCCCAGCGGCGGGAAGAACTGCTGGATGCAGATACGCCGGAAGCTCTGGAGGAGCTCTCCGCCATTGCAGCGCAATGGTGCGTCACCTGACAGGAGAGGCAAGGGCACTTCTTGACTCCCCTGTCAGGGGTGTTGTCACCGAAGGTGACTGAGAGATTTATTCGGCCTTATCGTCCTTGGGCAGCAGCACGTTCAGCACAATGGCCACAAAGGCTGCGGGCACGATGCCGCTCTCGCCGCAGATCAACTGGAAGAACTGGGGGGTGTGTGCCAGGATGCTGGCATTTGCACCCATGCCGTAACCCACGCCCAGTGCAACGGAAACGATGGTCAGGGTGCGCGGGGTCATCTTTTCCTTGGTAATGAGCTGGATGCCGGACACCACGATGGAAGAGAACATCATCACGGCAGCACCGCCCAGAACGGCCTGCGGCATGATGGAGACCAGTGCGCCCAGCTTGGGGATCAGGCCGCAGAGGATCAGGAAGATGGCACCGGTAGCCAGTGCACCGCGGTTGACGACCTTGGTCATGGAAACCAGACCCACGTTCTGGCTGAAGGAGGTGTTGGGCAGAACGCCGAAGCAGGCGGCAAAGGAAGAGCCCAGGCCGTCGCAGATAACACCGCCGGACAGCTCCTTATCGGTGGCCTCACGGCTCATGCCGCCCTCCATCACGCCGGAGATATCGCCCACGGTCTCCACAGCGGTGACGATGAACATGATCAGCACGGGCAGGATGGCGCGCATATCAAAAACGATCTTGACGGGAACCAGCTTGGGGATGGCAAACCAGTCGGCCTGTGCCACCTTGCTCCAGTTCAGCACCCATGCCTTGGTGAACTCCACGCCCTCGGCAGTGACACCGGTGGTGGGCAGGACAAAGCCCATGATAAAGGCTGCCAGATATCCCGCCACAATGCCGATGAGGATGGAGGAAGAACTCAGGAAGCCCGTGGTCCAATGCTTGAAGAACAGGATCACCACCAGCACGAACACGGCCAGCAGCAGGTTTTCCGCGGAACCGAAGTCCTTGGCTGCGTTGCCGCCGCCAAAGGAGTTGACACCCACGGAGATCAGGGACAGACCGATGGACAGCACCACCGTACCGGTGACCACCGTGGGGAAGAACTTGCGCAGGGGCTTGAGGAAGAAGCCCAGCACAGTCTCGAACAGGCCGCCCAGAATGGAAGCGCCCATGATGGCACCGTAGGCCAGCACGCCACCGCCCATGGAAGCAGCCACACTGTTGAACACGCCCAGGAAGCCGGAGCTGGTACCCATGATGATGGGGACCTGACCGCCCACAGGGCCGATGGAGAACAGCTGCACCAGCGTGACCACACCGGCCACGAACATGGCGTTCTGCAGCAGGCTGACCTGCAGGTCAGCAAACTCACCGCCTGCAAGGCCGCAGGCACTGGTGATGATAAGAAGCGGGGTCAGGTTGCCCACGAACATGGCAAATACATGCTGCAGGCCCAGCGGGATGGCCTGGCGAAGGGGCATCTTGGCATCAAACTGGTATGCGCCCTTCTCCAACTCGATATTTTTGATCATAACTTCTCCTTTATCCAAAAGGCTTTTTTACACGACAAAAATTATTATAGCAGAGCCTTTCTCAAATTGGGAGAGGTCCGGGATGTTTTTTGTTCATTTTTAGTTCATAAGTCATACTTTAACTTTGAATTGTTCTTCTGTGAAGCACAAAATCAGATGGATCAGCCCCCTGCTCCCGGCACCAG
>OHYE01000819.1_pt1 | contig 14531 bp, 17 predicted proteins | sample 1580141 | NCBI WGS metagenome assembly OHYE01 (sample SAMEA3882530, study PRJEB24775) | human gut metagenome | biome: human-associated habitat; feature: intestine environment; material: feces | place: Netherlands | collected 2009/2010 | reverse complement strand
GCAGATGGAGAAGAGGCATTGGAAATGGCCCTTTCTTCCAGACCGGATATTATCCTGACAGACGTCCGCATGCCGTTTATGGACGGACTTACGTTGATGGAGCGGCTTAGGTCGAAAATGCCGGAATGTGGTTTTATTGTATTGAGTGGTCATAACGAATTTGAATATGCTCGTCAGGCGATCCGACAGGGAGCCTTTGCGTATCTTCTGAAACCGATAGATCGACAGGAACTAAAAGATACCGTGTTTGCTGCTATGAAGAAAATGCAGGACAACGGGAGCGCAAGGGAATACTATGAGGTATTGTCTGGCGAGTATTTTGAACTGCAGCAGCGTTTTCTTCAGAGCCTGCTGAAGATATCGTGATCGAGGATATGTATCGCCAGGCAAGAGGGCTGAAAGGATAAACGAGAGGAAGAGGGCAGATACCGGAGCGGGGTCTGCTCTTTTACAAAAGGGGAAGAAAGAGGATAAAAATGATGGAAAACAAAAGAGGAAAAAAGATTATCTGCATTGATATTGGAGGCACGGCGATAAAATCCGGGATCATGGATGAAAACATGAATTTTTTAAGGACGGATGTGATGGATACGCCCAGAGGCGGAGCAGGAATCATGGATGCGGTATTGGAACGGATTTCAGAGTATTTGAGCACAGCTGCGAATCCGGAGGCAGTGTGCGTCTCCAGCGCGGGGATTATTGATTCTGACAGAGGGGTCGTTGCTGAAGCAAATGAAAATCTGATTCCCGGATATACGGGGATGAATATCTCTGAAAAAGTACGGGAACGGTTTGAGATTCCGTGCTATGTGGAAAATGATGTAAACTGCGCGGCCATGGCGGAGGCTTATCAGGGAGTCGGCAGAGGACATTCCTCTATGCTGATGCTGACGGTCGGAACGGGGATAGGCGGAGCTTTTTTGGAACGGGGAAAATTATTAAAGGGGCATACCTACAGTGCGTGCGAGGTGGGATATATGCATATGGACGGAAGCTCTTTTGAAGAACTGGCGGCAACATCTGTCCTGGTAAAGAGGACGGCAAAACGCCTGTCGAAAAGCTGTCTTGAGATTTCCGGGAAATGGATTTTTGAACAGGCTCAAAGCGGCAATAAGGTATGTATTGAGGAAATTGACAGAATGTGCGATATTCTGGCGAAAGGGATCGCCAATCTGTGCTATGTGCTCAATCCGGAAATCGTAGTGATCGGCGGGGGAATTTCTGCACAGGAGAATTATTTGCGGCCAAGGATTGAAAAGGGATTAGACCGCTATCTGATTCCGGAGGTTCGGAGAAAAACAAAGCTTGGGTTTGCAAAGTTTGGTAACCATGCGGGGATGCTGGGAGCATGCTGTGCGGCGGGAATTTTGGAAAAATATAGAATGAAAGATCAATGAGAATGTAAGAGGTATGTTTGGATGGGCAGTGTAAAGCATTTGATGATGGAAGAATATGAGAATATGACTTCTGTAGAACAGTCGATTGCAGATTTCTTTATTAAAAATGAAGAATACATGGACTTTTCAGCGAGAAATATCAGCAGAATTCTTTACAGTTCTAATGCGACATTATCGCGCTTTGCCAAGAAATGCGGATATAAAGGATATCGGGAACTTGTTTTCGATTATGAAAAAGAGCTTCAGGAGCAGATAAATGAGGACAGTATCAGCGAACTTGCTAAAAAAGTAAAATGTACATATGGCGGCCTTCTGGAAGAAGTATTTCAGCAGTTGGATGAAGAAAAGATATGCCAAGCGGCAGAAATGGTAAGCAGCTATAAGCGTGTTCTTGTCTGTGGTCTGGGGAGTTCGGGCTATGCGGCTTCTGAAATGGCATTTCGTATGATGCGTCTGGGGCTTCAGATTCAGTCTGTGACGGATTCGCAGGTTATTCAGATGGCGGCAGCGGTGGCAGATGAAGACTGCCTGATGATCGCGATTTCATTAAGCGGCAATACACAGACGATTACGGAGGCAATCCGTATAGCAAAAAGCAGAGGAGCGGGAGTCGTACTGATTACGGCAAACAGAGAGGCTGAAATTGATTGTGATGTTGTATTATATACGGCAACTTCCAGAAATCTGGATCAGGGAATCGCAATTTCGCCCCAATTTCCTATTCTGGTACTGACGGATATTTTTTATGGATACTATTTTAAAAACGATACTAAAATAAAAAGGCAAAGATACCATATGACATTGGAAACCCTGAATAAAAAGAAATCCTGAAAATGGATTGGATAATTTTAACGATTTCTGAATATATTTTCACATTTTTTGTAGAAACAGCTTCTTTTGAGATAGTATTTCCCAAAGGAGGCTGTTTTGTTGCACAAATAATAGGACGTTGTTATAATGCAAACATCAACAAATACCTAAAGGAGGAACAGGGATATGAAAAAGAAAGTAATAGGAGTGCTTCTGGCTACGGCAATGGCATTTGGCTTGGCTGCATGTGGAAACAGTGCCGGGGGAGAAGCTGTAAAGCAGGAAACAGAAAAGGCAGAAGAAGCTAAAGCAGGGACAAAAGAAGAAAAATCAGGAGAGGTAACGACTGTAACACTTTGGTCATTTAAAGCAGAAGATAATGACCCTACGGCATCTTCTTCCAGATTGAAAAAGCTGATAGACGATTTCAATGCATCTCATGAAGATATCCAGGTGGAAGTCAGCTTTGGAAAAACGTATGATAATGTGGTGACCGCAATCGCAACTCAGGATACGCCGGATCTTTTTGATATGTACTGGCAGTATGCGTCGCCCTTGGCAGCAAGAGGAGCATTATATGATCTGACAGAATTCGTGGAAAATGATGCGGAATTTGAAAAAGCAGATTTTTTGGAAAGAGTATGGGATTTGTGTACTGTAGACGGAAAGATATATTCTATTCCCAATCTGGCATCTTCTTCTTTTGCAGTTTATAACAAAAATGTTTTAAAAGAAGCCGGGTGGGAGAACTTCCCGACAACCTTTGAGGACATGATTCAGTGTGCAAAGGATTGTTATGATCTGGAAAGTACAAGTATGGGAATGAATCCTTTGTCCCCTTGGCTGGATAACGTCCTTTGGCCTTCAATGACAGAAGCGAGCTGGAATGATGCGGATGGAAATCCTGTGTTTGATAGTGAGGCGATGCGTCTGGCATATTCTGCACAGAAGGAGCTTATCGATTATCAGGGCGGATATGCGGTAGCAACCGGTTGGGAAAGTGATTTTGGACCGGCAAGAGGCAGTGTGACAGATCCGATACTGACGGGTGAAGCTGGATTTCTTCTTCTTCCGGACAGCGCGATTTCGTCAATTTATAATGCAGGTGTAGAAGCAGGATATGCATATGGCGAGGATTGGGGCATTGCACGCGTTCCCGGAAAATCCATGTTTACTGCAGCAGTATATGAAATGAATGCAAAGACCAAAAATCCGGAAGCTTCATGGGAAGTAATGTCTTATCTGAATTCAAAGGAAGCGATGACATATCTTGCGGAGGGAGAAAAGGGAGTTGGCGCATTGATGCCTCGAAAGAGTGCGTTGGATGCCCTGTCGGAAAAAGAAGGGGTTTGCGATGCACTGAAGGAAGTTGCGGTATTGCTGAAAGAAGCGGATCTTCAGTCATTTCCAATGAGTGGCTATGTGAATGAGTATCTTGGCGCAATCGGAAATAACATGACTGCTTATATGGAAGGAACGATGGATATGGATACGGCAGTGTCCAATATTCAGGAAGAGGTTCAGGCAGCTGCAGACGCATTTAATGGCAAGTAAAACATCCTGGGAATAAGATATTGGGGTAATGGACGGGGTGGTGTGAGACCACCCCGTCTGTTTTAGGAAGGAACCTTCAAATAAACTAATTGAGGAAGGAAGGAATATGAATGAAAAAAGTGGTCGGGAGAAAAGAAAAGTTCGGATCTTCCAGTAAAAGGGAGGCACGTTTTTTTTGGAAGGGAATATTGTTTGCATCTCCATGGCTGATCGGTTTTGTGTGTTTTATTTTATTGCCTGTATGTTTGGCTTTTTATTACAGTTTTACAGACTATAATCTTTTTAACGAGCCTGCGTGGGTAGGACTGAAAAATTATAAAGATGCTTTTAAGGATCAGTATGTTTGGAAGGGTCTTAAAAATACGCTGTATATGGTTGTTATTTCACCAATTGTTGGTATGGTAGTGTCACTTTTGCTGGCACTGCTTTTGAATCAGAAAAATATTCCCGGTCTTCCGTTTTTTAGGACAGTATTTTATTTACCGTCTCTTGTTCCTGTGGTGGCAAGCGTCATGCTGTTGACCTGGTTATTGAACGGACATTATGGATTGGTAAATCAGATTCTGGGTCTGATCGGAATTGAGGGGCCTGCATGGTTAAATGACCCCAAATATACAAAGATTTCTTTGATGATCATGGATGCCTGGAGATGTGGGGGAACAATGATCATTTATCTTGCAGCGCTTCGTTCGGTTCCGGCATCCTTGTATGAAGCGGCAGAACTGGACGGTGCAAATGGTATTAAAAAGTTTTTTCATATTACAGTTCCCTGTATTTCTCCAACAATTGAATTTAATGTTATTATGTCCATGATTGGTGCATTCCAGTATTTTACGCAGGGTATGCTTCTGGTATCAGTTGGAGGAAACCAGATCAACGGGGGACCTGGAAATTCATTGCTGTTTTATAATTTGTATTTATATCAAAATGCATTTTCCTACTTTAAGATGGGGTATGCCTGTGCTTTGGCAGTGCTGCTGTTTCTGATTGTAATGGTTACGACAGCTTTGACAAGAAAACTCAGTGACAGAATCGTTAATTACGATGTAGAGTAGGAGGGATGAAATGAAAGCTGTTTATAAAAAGATACGTGAAATGATGATTTATAAAGGAGTAAGAGGCAGAGCTGCTCACATATTTGGTGTGATCATGTTGGTTTTTCTGGGGCTTGTATTTGCAATGCCTCTTTACTGGATGATTTCAACAGCACTTAAGTACGAGACTTATTGTTTCACAACGCCGCCGCAGTGGTTTCCAAATCCGATTAAATGGAGTAACTTTACGGAAATCTTTGGGAGAATGGATATGGCAAGGTATATAAAAAATACATTGATCACATCGATTCTTCCTGTGATCGGGACATTGATTTCCTGTCCGATGGTTGCTTATTCGATTACAAAGATCCCGTGGAAAGGAGGGAAGTATCTGTTTCCGATCATTTTGATGACGATGATGATCCCATCGATGGTAACGCAGATTCCAATGTATGCGACATGGTCAAAGCTGGGAATGCTGAATACATTCATTCCCCTGGTATTGCCCAGTTTTTTTGGAAGCACTTATTATATTTATTTGTTTCGGCAGTTTATGAAGTCGTTGCCGACCAGCGTAATAGAAGCCGCCCGTATTGATGGGGCAGGAGATTTCAGGATACTGTACAGTATTGTATATCCGATGTGTTCCTCTATTTTAACAACGGTAGCAGTCATGGTATTTATTGCCTGCTGGAATGATTATGTAGGGCCGCTGATGTATCTGCAGGACAGTAAATTGTATACATTGGGCATTGGATTGCAGATGTTTAAAAATGCAGCGCAGCCGGAATGGACGCTTCTGATGGCAGCAAGTACAGTGTTTACAGTGCCTTTGATTGTAATTTTTTTCTTTTGTCAGAATGCTTTCCTGAACGGAATACAGACAACATCAGGTATTAAATAGGAAAGCGGTAAAAGGTATGAATTCCACTAGAAAGAAAATGTGAGGAATAGAGATGGAAAGGTCAATAGAGTCGGTATTTCATAAGTTGATTGTGTCATGTCAGGCATTGCCGGAAGAGCCGCTTCATTCTTCTTTTATAATGGGAAGGATGGCAGTTGCGGCAAAAGAAGGAGGAGCCGGAGGCATCAGAGCCAATTCGGTAGAGGACATCAGAGAAATCAAAAAAAATGTTGATTTACCGATTATTGGAATTATAAAAAGAGATTATCCGGGCTGTTCGGTACGGATCACGCCGACAATCCGAGAGGTGGATGAACTGATGCAGGTAAAACCGGATGTGATTGCGGTAGATGCTACATGCCGAAGGCGTCCGGATGGCAGAAAACTTGAAGAATTTTATGCTGAAATCAGAGAAAAATACCCGCAGCAGCTTTTGATGGCAGATTGTTCTACGATGCAGGAAATGCTTTATGCAGATAAATTAGGATTTGATTTTATTGGAACAACGCTGGTTGGATATACGGAAGAAAGTAAGGGCTGTCAGATAGAAAAGAATGATTTTGAACTGATACGGGAATTGATTAAAAGAGTTAAACATCCTGTGATCGGAGAGGGAAATATTAATACTCCGCAGAAATTGAAACGGGTTATGGAAATAGGCGTATATAGCGTTGTTATAGGATCTGCGATTACCAGACCGCAATTGATCACAAAAAAATTTACGGATGCTTTAAAAGAATAAATAGTTAAGTTATAAAGCAGGAGAGGATAGCGGTATATGAAGACATTGATCGTATCGGATTCAAAATGTGATTTTGTGGATGTGTTAGAAAGCTGCGGCGCAGAAACAGAATGTATTGAATTTCAAAAAGTATTGACTGTTAATTTGGAGGACTACGATTCGTTTTGTATTTTGCCGGAAGAAAGCGGCGCTTATCTGGAAGCAAGATTTCGGGAAAAGCTGGAGAAAGAAGCGGGAAAAGGGAAAAAAATTTTTCTGCAGGCAATTCGGGGATTTCAGGATATTTTATGTGGAGAACCAACAGACAGTACTAAAAGCAGGATGATTTATCTTGAGCCCTCTGAAGAAAAAATCCCGGGATTTTGTACTGGAGATCTTTTGGATGATGAAGCAAACCGGATGTGTGTGCCGGAATTTCATGCGGAAGAAATTGAACCTGTTTTTATCTATCAGGAACACATTATAGCGCATACGCATACAAAGATGTCAGAAGAGGAAATCCTTAAAAATGGAAAGCCGGGGGTATGGAAAGTCGGAAAAAATATTTTATGGGCAGGATTTATATTGCGCAGTTTTAATGAAGCAAGATTTTCGCCAAGTGTGAAATGGAAAGCTTTTATTCAATATCTTGCACAATGGATCACGGGGAAAGAACCTGATTTTTATCCGGCGTCAATCGTACATTATGGGACAATGGAGAATTTAGAGGATTCTGAAAAATTTGAACATTGCAGAAAAGAAGCGATTGAAAAAGGAGTGCGCTGGTTAGAGCGATTTCTGGTCGATGAAGGAAACGGCGGAATCAAGGAAGGGATTGCGCATAATATTGATTCAGATGGAAAATATACGGTATTGGATGGGGTCAGAACAGACTGCACGGGAGAGAGCGCAGGGGCATTTAAAATGTATGCATATTTAAGCGGGGAAAAAGAATATGCAGCATTGGCCGGTAAGATGGAAAAAATTGTTTACGGTCCTATGTTTATCAGAGGCGGGCGGCTCGATGGTATGGTGCGATGGTGCACCAACTCATGGAATGTATGTTATCAGGATGATGTGGCGAGAGCGTTGCTGCCTGGATTGTATGATGCTTTGTATATGGGAAATTGTTCTCATGTGGAAGATATCTGTCGCGCAATGGATTTTTTAATCCGCACGACTGCAAAAGATGGATTGCGGATCTTCAGAACGGATAACTACGATCTGACAGAAATGGAAATGGATAGGCTGAGACAAGAGGAACACGGACTTCCTTCTGCTCACTATAATGCCTATTATCATGCGGCACTTTTGCTGGCAGGAAGGGCGAGCGGAAAGAGACAATATACAGAAGTGGCGCAAAAAGGGCTGGAGCGCATGATGGAGCTTTATCCGGAAACGGCCAGAGAACAAAGCGAGACGGAAGAAATGTGCAGACTGATCTTGCCGCTTGCAGTTTTGTATCAATCCACGGGGGAGGAAAAGCACAGGCAAATGCTATATCGCGTTGCGGAGGATTTGCAGAAGGTGCGACATCCCTTTGGAGGATATCGAGAGTGGGATACCGGATATCGGGCTGCTTTTTCAAGAGAATCCAGAGAAGAATGTTCTGTATTGACGGAGAATGGAGATCCGGTGGCCGATTTGTTATATTCCAGCAACTGGCTTCCGATGGGATTTGCCTTTGCATATGAAGCAACCGGTGACAGATGGTTTCATGAACTATGGAAGGATTCAGTGATTTTTTGCTTAAAAACGCAGATGTTCAGTGACAGGACACATTTGGATGGAGCCTGGTGCAGAGCATTTGACATGGATCTGAAAGAGGCATATGCGGCGCCGCACGATGTGGGATGGGCAGCTTATGCCTGTGAAACAGGTTGGACTGTTTCGGAAATTTTAATGGGAATGATGATGCCGGATATTTTGAAAAAAAGGAAATAGGATACTCATAAAAACGGTCACTTTTCATAAAAGGAAAAGTGACCGTTTTTTGGATGAGGGAATTATTCTTCTTTCAAAAGAATCTGCTGCAGCCTTGGCCAGAGAAGATGAGTGGTGATTGTTGAGATAATTCCCGGAATACCCAGGAAAAAGAAAAGCAGGCCAAGCCAGAGATTGGATGACAGAATCAATATAAAACCCAGTTGAAGCAATGCAGGAATGATACATCTGAAGCCACAGGAGGGAATCAGAAGAACAGCATTTTTTAAGACAGCTTTGACGGGAAGCCGGAATAAAGCAACCTGAAGTAAGAGCATGGTGGTGTAGCAGCTGACTAAAAATAAAATTAGCACTATCAGTAAGTAATAGAGCAATGTGGAAGTGGATTTTTGCCTGTTTCCGCCTATTATATATATTCCGCAGAGAATCCATAAAAAACCGGAAATCAGACCGGGAAGAATGGATGCCTTTAAATTGTGAATAAAAAATGAGACAAAGGCAATGCGCACAGAAGGAGCGATTCTTCTGGTATATTCACAGCAGCGGTGATACAGAGCAGCCATTCCGGCAGCTGCAATCGGTGAAAAAAGCCATGCTCCGGCCAGAAAAATCAATCCTCCGGTATGAAGGGTGAGTTCAGTCAGGAGAAGTAAGGGAAGAACAGTTAGAAAAAATAGCAGGTTATTTAATAGAAGATCTGTCAGATTCGGAAATAAGATTCTGCGCAGGAAAAACAGAATGCCTGTTTGGGGATCTTCTTTGCCCGGAATAATTTCAGGGACAGGTTCGGGATGTTTTTTGGAACGCCGTTTTTGGGCAGCCAGTTCCTGTTCATAATGAAGCTGGCTGTAATTTTGTTTTTTCTTTTTCATGGTGCACTCCGTTTCGTACATATAATGATATATTGCTTTCTTCCTATTATAAAGGAAAAAGAAAATAAGGCAAGTTGATAATATTGATAGAAAGGATGAGAAAACAGAAAAAGAATGTGCAGATGCAGATGGTCTTGTATTTTCAGTGGATATGCTTCTGTATGGAGGTCTGGTTCCATCCAGAATACATTGCGATACAGAAGAAAGTCTGCAAAAACGGTTGACTGTATTGAAAGACATCCGTAAAAGAAATCCTGAAATGGTCATTTATGGATTTCAGGTAGTTATGCGTTGCCCGAATTATTCCAGCAGTGATGAGGAACCTGATTATTATGAAATTTATGGTGCGCAGATTCATAAAGCAGGGGAAGTTTTGCATAAAGACCGCTTGGGAATTTCTCATAAGGTTTTGATGTATCCGGGAGCGGATGAAGTAGGACTGACACTGATATCCAGAATCCTGAATCATCTTTATGAAAAGAAGCCCAAAATATATGTAAAGTATGCCAGCGAGAAATCGAAATATATGCCATGGAAGCGTATGTTTGAGGTCGGATTTCGGGCAGGGATAAATCGACGCAATTTCCCGGATGGTTCCCGGTGTTTTAAAAAATGAGGATTCCGGCGTGACAGAAAGCTTTCAGGAGAATCTGCTGGAATATCCCCAGTACACCCGACCGGAGGTCTGGGAGAGCAAAAAGGTTCCGGATATGAGGCAGCAAAAGTATTAGGATACAGCCGCGTTCAGACGTTTTTCCGAATTATTTTACCCCAGGTCATCAAGCGGGTGCTTCCGGCAGTGACCAACGAAATGATCACACTGGTAAAAGATACATCCCTGGCCTTTGTGCTGACAGTAACGGAGATGTTTACGATCGCAAAGCAGATCGCGGCAGCGCAGGCTTCCGTAATGCCTCTGATGGCAGCAGGAGTATTTTATTACATTTTTAATCTGGTCGTTGCAGTTGTTATGGAGCATGTGGAAAAGAAGTTAAATTATTACCGCGGATAATGCAGGATGCCAGAGAGACAGTTAGAGGAGCGAAGCTTTATTTCTGCAGTCAGACGGAAATTCAGGAAAGGTACGAAGAGTTACAATGAGTCAGATTTATCTGGAAATGAATCATATTAAAAAAACATTTGGGGAGCTGGAGGTCTTAAAGGATATTTCCCTTTCCGTCCATAAGGGAGAAGTCGTATCGGTGATCGGTCCGTCCGGCTCCGGCAAATCGACACTGCTGCGCTGTGCGACCATGCTGGAAAAAATGGACGGCGGCGAGCTTTCTTTTCTCGGAGAAAAGGCTGCGTGGGAAGAAAACGGAAAATGTGTCTATGCAAATAAGAAGCAATTAAAGGAAATCCGGAAAAATTTCGGCCTGGTGTTCCAGAATTTCAACCTGTTTCCGCATTATACAGTTATGAAAAATATCATCGATGCACCAGTCTGCGTAGATGGTGTTTCCAAAGAAGAAGCAAAAGAACGCGCATGGAAGCTGTTAAAACAGCTGGGGCTGTCGGATAAGGCAGATGCCTATCCCTATCAGCTTTCCGGTGGACAGCAGCAGAGAGTATCGATTGCCAGAGCGCTTGCTCTGCAGCCAAAGGTTTTATTTTTTGACGAGCCGACCTCGGCGCTTGACCCGGAGCTGACCGGAGAAGTGCTGCGCGTCATCCGGCAGCTGGCAGACGAGCACATGACCATGGTGATCGTTACACACGAGATGCAGTTTGCCAAAGAGCTTTCGGATCGCGTGATCTTCATGGAAAAAGGTCTGGTCTGCCAGGAGGGTACGCCGGAGGAAGTGTTTGGAAACCCGAATGCCCGTGTGAAGGAGTTCATCGGTCGTGTCATGCAGGTCTGAAAATTTTTGTGTGTGTCAAGATTTTTTACTTGACACACCTTTTTTTTTCGGGTATGATAGCACAGGTGAGGACGCAATATGGAAAAAATCGTAGAACAGGGTATGCTGTATGACTTTTACGGTGAACTGCTGACCGAGCATCAGCGAAAGATCTATGAGGATGTGGTATTAAACGACATGTCCCTGAGTGAGATCGCAGAGGAACAGGGGATCAGCAGACAGGGCGTACACGATCTTGTCCGCAGATGCGACCGGACGCTTCAGAGCTATGAAGAGCGGCTGCACCTGATTGCGAGATTTCAGAAAGTCAAGCACACCGTAGAGAAGATCGAACAGATCAGCACGGAGACGCAGGTCAGAGAACTGGCGGGACAGATTTTAGAAGAACTGTAACGGATCGCGGGAGAGGATTTGAATGGCATTTGAGAGCTTAACCGATAAACTGCAGGATGTGTTTAAGGATCTGCGCAGCAAAGGCAGACTGACAGAAGCGGACGTCAAAGTTGCGCTCAAGGAAGTCAAGATGGCACTGCTGGAAGCGGATGTAAACTTCAAGGTTGTCAAGCAGTTCGTCAAGTCTGTGGAAGAACGGGCGATCGGTCAGGACGTCATGAACGGATTAAATCCCGGTCAGATGGTCATCAAGATCGTAAACGAAGAGATGACTTCCCTGATGGGTTCCGAGACACAGGAATTACAGTTCCAGCCCGGCAAAGCGACAACCGTGATTATGATGTGCGGTCTGCAGGGTGCAGGTAAGACGACAACGACTGCGAAGCTGGCAGGCAAGTTTAAATTAAAAGGCAAAAAGCCACTGCTTGTAGCCTGTGACATTTACCGTCCGGCAGCGATTGAACAGTTGCAAGTCTTTTCCATGGGCACGAGCCACAGCCCGGTTGACATCGCAAAAGCGGCGATGGAGCATGCAGAGAAAAACGGCAATAATGTCGTGATTCTGGATACTGCGGGTCGCCTGCATATCGATGAGGGCATGATGGAGGAGCTGCAGAAGATCAAGCAGGCAGTGACTGTCCATCAGACACTTCTGGTAGTGGATGCCATGACCGGTCAGGATGCGGTCAATGTGGCAAAGGAATTTGATGAAAAAGTAGGAATCGACGGCGTGATCCTGTCCAAGATGGACGGTGACACAAGAGGCGGTGCGGCGCTTTCCATTAAAGCCGTTACCGGCAAGCCGATTTTATATGTTGGTATGGGAGAGAAGCTTTCCGATCTGGAACAGTTTTATCCCGACCGTATGGCGAGCCGAATTCTGGGAATGGGCGATGTGCTCACCCTGATTGAAAAAGCTTCGGCGAACCTCGATATTGACGCTGGCAAGGAAAAAGAGATGGCGGCGCGCATGAAGAAGGGCAAGTTCGATTTTGAGGACTACCTGGAAAGCATGAAGCAGATGCGCAACATGGGCGGGCTGTCCGGTATCCTGAGCATGATGCCCGGCATGGGTTCGAAGATGGGCGATATCGAATCGATGATCGATGAAAAACAGCTGGCAAGAATGGAAGCGATTGTGCTGAGCATGACGCCCCAGGAACGCCGCAATCCCAAGCTTTTAAATCCCAGCCGCAAGCACCGTATCGCACGAGGCGCAGGGGTGGACATCAGCGTAGTCAATCGATTTATCAAGCAGTTTGAGCAGAGTCAGAAAATGATGAAGCAGTTCCCGGGAATGCTGGGAGGTAAAGGTGCAAGAAAAGGTAAGTTCAGACTTCCTTTCTGATAAATAGTGCAGATCGCACACAAGAAAACATATTTATATTTCATTTGGAGGTAAGAAAAATGGCAGTAAAGATCAGATTAAGAAGAATGGGATACAAGAAGAACCCGATTTACAGAATCATCGTAGCAGATTCCAGATCTCCCAGAGATGGTCGTTTCATCGAAGAGATCGGCACATACGATCCGAATACAGATCCCAGCACTTTCAAGGTAAACGAAGAGCTGGCTAAGAAGTGGCTCAACAATGGCGCACAGCCCACCGAAATCGTAGGCAAGATCTTCAAGGCAGCAGGAATCGAGAAATAAGACAGCTCTGTAAAGCAGACGGTTACGCAAACGAGCAGTAGCTGTGGGGCTGACTGTAGCAGGCTTATGGAGGTGGATTATGAAAGATTTGGTGGAAGTGATCGCAAAGGCACTTGTGGATCATCCGGATGAAGTGAGCGTCTCCGAAAAGGAAAACGGCAGAAGCCTGACGGTTGAACTTCATGTTGCACCCTCCGATATGGGCAAGGTAATCGGTAAACAGGGCCGTATTGCTAAGGCAATTCGCACTGTGGTAAAGGCTGCGGCGATGGAAGATAATAAAAAAGTGGATGTGGATATCATCTGACATCTGAAATGGACAGCGTCTTGCAAAAGCAAGGCGCTGTTTGTGAAATGAGAGGTTATATGGAAGAAAGACTGCAGGTGGGAGTGATCGCTTCCACACACGGTGTGCACGGGGAGGTCAAGATTTTTCCGACGACAGATGATGTGCGCCGTTTTAAGAAGTTAAAAGAAGTGATTCTGGATACGGGAAAGGAAAACCGGATTCTGGAAATCGAGAGCGTGAAATTTTTCAAGCAATTCGCCATTTTGAAATTCCGTGGAATCGATACGATAGACGAGGCGGAAAAATACCGGAGAAAGAGTCTGTATGTGACGCGGGAAAATGCGGTGCGCTTACAGAAGGACGAGTATTTTATCGCAGATCTGATCGGCGTGAAGGTATTGGATGAACAGGAGCAGGAGCTTGGAACCTTAGAGGATGTCATTGAAACCGGCGCAAATGATGTTTATCAGATTCGGTTAAAGGATGGCAGACAGCTGCTTTTGCCTGCAATCAAGGAATGTGTGCTGGATGTCGATGTGGAAGCAGGACGGATGAAAATCCATATCCTGGACGGATTGCTGGAGGACTGACGAAAAAATGCAGTTTCATATTTTGACATTGTTTCCGGAAATGGTGGAAAACGGACTGCAGACGAGCATTTTAGGACGGGCGATCCAAAAAGGACTGATCGGAATCCATGCGGTCAATATCCGCGATTACACGCAGGATAAGCACAATAAGGTGGACGATTACCCTTACGGCGGCGGTGCGGGCATGCTGATGCAGGCACAGCCGGTTTATGACGCCTGGAAAGCGGTTGCAAAGCCTGCAGAGGGCAAAAAACCAGTGCGGGTGCTGTTTATGAGCCCACAGGGCAAAACCTTTTCCCAGGAGATGGCAAAGGAGCTTGCACAGGAAGAAGAGCTGATTTTTCTGTGTGGGCATTATGAAGGAATCGACGAGCGCGTGATCGAAGAGATCGTGACAGACCCGGTTTCCATCGGTGATTATGTGCTGACCGGAGGAGAGCTTCCGGCGATGGTGATGATCGACGCGATTTCCCGTATGGTTCCCGGTGTTTTAAAAAATGAGGATTCC
>OHYE01000792.1_pt1 | contig 14835 bp, 16 predicted proteins | sample 1580141 | NCBI WGS metagenome assembly OHYE01 (sample SAMEA3882530, study PRJEB24775) | human gut metagenome | biome: human-associated habitat; feature: intestine environment; material: feces | place: Netherlands | collected 2009/2010 | reverse complement strand
CACTTCTCCGCTTTCCCCACTCTCTTTCATACCGCCAGTGCCCTATCCGCCCCTTCGGGGCACCTTCCCCTCGAGGGGAAGGCTTGCGATACGAGAATACCGCTATGTCTCCCCTGCTGGATCTTTTGAAGCCTTTCCCCCTAAATACCCCTTTCAGGCATCACCTCATATATACTTCGCGGCGCTTTTAATTTTTATGCGCCGCCCCCCTACCTATAGAACCTGCTGAACCTCTTTCGCAAACGATCAAGGTTCGATACGCCTCGTGGGCTGCCCCTGAACCTGACAACCCATCTCATAAAACTCTCACAAACTCTGCCTACCCAAGGCGGAGTTTTTACGCTATAATAGTACATTCTCTCACACAGATGATGAAAAGCTCGATAAAATCTAGCTTTATTGCATATCAGACTGAAATATCTTTTGATTTACCCCTCAAAATACCCCAATTTGCCCCTCTTATGAAGGGACAGAGCAGGAAGGGCATAGACACGCGCCTACTTGATAGAGCTATATCAAATCTCTATTGAGCGGGCGTTTTTAGCGTGCGGAATAGAAGCGGGGCATAACTTCCCATGGAGTAAACGCGGCGTGAGGATATGACGCTAGGGGTGTGTCTGCTGATGAATTTATGCGAGCCATGCACCTGTTCTCCACCCCTTCTTGTCATGCTGATCCCTGAAGGTGATGAAGAGCATGACAGAGAGGACGCACAGATCAGGGGAAGGATCGCACGCAGCAATGAGTGGGCGGGCTATGATCTGTATCGCTTTCCCTTCTCACAGAGCAGATGGCACGGCAGGTGGCGGGGCTTCCTTCTGGAAAAGGGTGGTAAGGAACTCTATTCCGGCGGCAGGGGGAGGGGGCGCGGTGGGTTCCCATGCGTAAGGGAATCTATTAGACAAATCAGGGACGGCAGCGATGTATATACGTTCCAAATTACCGCAAGAGAAAGAGGAAATGCCGCAGGAAAATATACCATTGGTTCTGCTTTGTTTTACAACATAAAAAAAGCCGCTGCATCACCGATTAAAATAGGGTCTACGCGAGTGGGTCATCTGATGATGACCGCTTTAGATACTCCCGATAACCTGACGGTTCATAGAGCCGACACTAACGGTGAAGCAACCGCTTCTACCGTTACTATAGCCGAAATGCTTAATGGAATCAAGGATAGAAATAACGTTCCGTTCCTCGATCGGTAGGTATAAGAATGAAAAAACGCCAACACGTAACGTAGCGAGTAACGTTTCAATGTTGGCGCGATGATTCTGTCTGTTGAGTTTACTGTATTTTGGCAGTGGACAAGATAGAACATGCTATAGGTTTGTTGTCTATGTCTAATAAAAAGAGAAGTATTAAAATGGTATTCCGTTATCGCTGTTCTCCAGACGGAAAGTATCTAATGGCGTATTCGGAACATTAACGAGCTGCCCATCATACACATCTGCGAGCTGCGGTCTAACACATGCGTTTAGACTACGCACCTCATTGGCGAATATAGCCATTTCCCTGCCGCACTCGTTTAAACGAACTTCACCAGTGGGGAAACCCGTTTCAGGATCGTGGAGAATAACAACGGGCAAAGGTATCGACAATTGAACGCGCGGATGTTTGTCGCAGTCAAAACGATTCAGGCGATTATAGAGACTTTTTTCCTCTACGTCGACTAGCGAGAATGTAGCCCCTGTTGCTGCAGGGAGTGTCATAAACAGAAATTCGCAAGTATCGCGGAGCGTATACTCCTTTTTTGTCTCTCGTTCAACTTCTTGAACCGCCCCCATAACCAATTCGTCAAGAGAAATATCAAGAGTCTTTGCTAGTTTAATCAAGCTCAACACGCCTATTTCCGCTTTCCCCGTTTCCCAGTCTGAAACAACGCCTTGACTGGATCCAACCCTTTCCCCTAGCATGGTTTGACTTTTTATTCCTGCTCGTTTCCGTTCAAGTCCTATTCTATTGCCTATTTCCCATAGAATCCTTTGCTCTTCTTCTGTTCGAGTATTTTGCTTTGGTGTTGGCATGCCGTGTACCACCTTTCAAAAAATAGGCAAATGGCTTAAATGCCATAAATATAGCCTATAGCCTATAAAAAAAATACGTGCTATTGGTATCTAACGGAATAATTCCGACTACGGCATAATTATATCATCGTTGAATCACGTGCGGCAACGCACGGGTGTATTTGTGCTTTAGGACGAGCGCAGAAAGATATGGTGTTTACAATGACAAAACGCATGATGAACATTGAAGAACTGTGTGAGTATATCGGTATGGGAAAGACGTACACATCCAAGTGGGCAAAGGAGCATGGACTGGCTCGCAAGATCGGACGCCGTACTCTCTATGACAAGGTGCTTGTCGATGAACTGATTGACGGAATGAACAAGGAAGGAGAAGGCAACCATGCTTAAAGAGTATCTGATAAACAACGGAGCGATTGGACAGGAGAACGCCATTCCTGCCGCGCGGATCTGTACGGACATGAGCCTAAACAACGTCCGGCGGCTTTCTGAAATGGCAAGCAGAGAACGCAGCAAAGAGGGCGCGCTCATCTGCGCTACGGTGAAAGGGTACTACATGCCCTCTTGCGATGATGAAATCAGAGCGCAGAAGGAACGATTTGAGAAAGGAATCGCAGTACGGGCTAGCGTGGTGCGACCTTTCCGCGAATACTTCAAACGGAATGGTGACGGCAATGGGAAGAAAAACCTCGAATAGCCTGCCACCCGCACAGCAAATGAGAAAGGGCGTCCCATACTTGCCCGTTTATTATGGGCTAATGGACAGTCCCGCGTATAAAGCATTAAGCGGCACATGCACGCGGCTACTCCTATTTGCTTGCAGGCGAGAAATAGCCGCAAGACTTCATGCACAACGCGATGGGAAACACGATCCATTGACATATCCAACCGATAAATGGGAACTGATACAGGGGCAACACAAGGGGAAGGGATTATTTTTCCTCAATCTTGCCCTTGTGCGTGCCGAGGGGCTATACAAGGCAAGCAATAGAAATACATTCTATGATGATCGGAAAAGGCTCGTGGCATTAGGGTTTCTGGAAGAGATCACTCCACGAAAAGAATTTTATCCTAGGGGAGAACGCATAAAAGACGTGTATGCCTTATCAGGTCAATGGAAAAATATATCAGAGCAGGAAGCGGAAGCCATAAAGAAACGCATGGCAAGGAAACGGAAAATTGTTTCATAGTCACGGAATCACCTACGAAGCGTTCACGGAATCACCTACGGAATGGTTCGGAATCACCTACAATTTGCCGATTGTTCCAGGCGGAAACTCAAAATGCTCGATAATATCGAAGAATGTGGCATCGGGAATATGGAGCGGGTTTGTCGGTTATTCCGTGAATGGAAAAGTCGGGAAACATTCGATAAAATCAAGCAAAGCGAGCTACTCATGGTGTACTTTCCCCTGTCGGTCATTCCGTGAATAGATATATATATACCATAGGACATCGCGGCTAAACGTGTAGCCAATGGCAGGATCAGGAGGGGGATAGTCCTGCCGTTTGGCTTGCTTCTCTATTCCTGTTAGGTGAGTAGTTGGGGAGCCGCTTGTATTTCAAAGCTATGCCCCCTGCTTAGAGGAGTAGCCTTAATCCGGCGAGTGGCTGAAGGCATGGCGAACCATAGGATCAGTACCATCACCCCTATCCTTGTTGTTGGAGGAGTTGTTTTCTTTTTCCCGTCCGTTTGGAATGGCGAGCGGGGCGAGCTTTCAAGTAGTTCCCCTAGCCATTGTCATTGGAGAGTAGTTGTTTTTCTTCCTGTCCAGTCTGCTTTGAGCGGAGAGCAGGGCGAGCCTGTAGCCCGTCCTTCTGGTGCCGCTCGTAGAGTTTGGGCGGAGTGTTACTTAGTAGTGAGCCTTAGGAGTAGAAAACTATGACGAAAACAGAGTTCGATCAGTTGGTTTCAGAGCGTAGAAGAAAGGGAGATTTGACCCGTGGGCGTGCAATCCATGCGCGGTGCGTTGACTGTGTTTGTTACAACGTTTATGCCGTATCAAAATGCAAGGAGAGAGCCTGCCCCCTGTGGGCGTACCGTTCAGGATTGAAGGAAAAGCCCTTTCCGGCGGGCGTTCCCATTCGTTCTAAAGCTATCCATGATTACTGTGTGGAGTGTTCAGGATCAGCGAAGGAAGCGAGTGGATGCCCCAATAAAAAATGCCCCCTGTGGGAGTTCAGAAAAGGCAGAAGAGAGAAACTTACAGAGTAGCGCGTAGACTGTCGCCCTTTTGTGAAGGCGTTCTCTATGGTATGAAAAACCCCGCTAGACTAACGGCAATAGTCCACGGGGGCGTGCCATATTGATGTGTGGTCAACTGGCATCTTTAGTATAACATATAGCATGGATCTGAAACCATAGCCCTTAATAAACGCGCTTCTAAAAATATGCTTGACATAGCAAAGAATCGGATGTATCTTGTAATTAACGCAAGGCAATAATGCGTAATATTTAGAAAGGAGAAATCAGAATGGAGAACGTAACAATCAGTGAGTTGCTTGCTAACGGTGCAAAAGTTGTTAGAACAGGCGAGAATACAGTCACCATCTATACGCCGAACGGCAAGGCGGTTATGGGTGACTGGGGCGAGTACCCCGTGGAAGTCGTGCGTAAGTATGACGTGAGAACGGGTGCATTACTTGAACGCTACACGCGTACCATTTTGGGCTAGGTGGTTACATGACTACCGCAAAGCGTGGCAGACCATCGAAGGTGAACCGTGAGGATGTGAAGAAGTCTATCACGGTTCGCATTGATGATGGGGAACGGGATAAGCTCGATGCATATTGCAGGGCAAAGAATATCACCCGTTCAGAAGCTATCAGAGCATGGATTAACGCCATTTGTTAAGGAGTGTGGTCAACATGGCAAGATTACCGCAGGGCGTAAGAGCAAGAGCCAAGGGCGGCTATGAAAAACGGTTTACCGTGGATGGGGTTCGCTATTCCGTCTATGGTGCTACGCCGAAAGAGTGCATGAAGAAAGAAACGGAGAAGCGACAGGCGATAGCCGCCGGAACGTACACGAAGAATAACGCCGTTACGTTTGGTGAATACTTCGCCGAATGGTGTGAGATGAAAGCCAAGCAGGTGAAGGGCGCAACATTGCTAAACTACACAACGTGCTACAATAAGCACCTCGATAAAGTATTAGGACGCTGCAAGGTTCAAAAGATTGAACGGCGTCAAATTGTGCAGATCCAGCAGAGGGTAGCAGAGATGCACGGGGTATCTACAGGAAATCGTGCGAAGCTCGTTATAAGTATGGTGTTAGAAAATGCCGTGCTTGATGGAATTATTACTGCCAACCCCGCCGATCATATCCCTCAACTCAAGCGAGAAGGGCGGAAAATTACAGAGACAACGCACAAGGCACTATCAGCGCAGGAGATAACGGACTTTCTCGCAGGTTCTAAAGAATCATGGTATTACAACGCCTTTCGCTTTATGCTCGCTACTGGCGTGAGATGCGGAGAATGTGGAGCGTTAGAGCCTAGAGACATAGACTATAAGGCAAATGTGATTCATATTCGCCGCACAGTCACAAGAGACGCGAGCGGCAAGTGGATTCTCGGCGATACACCTAAAACGGCGCACTCATGCCGCGTGATTCCGATGAATGCAGAAATAAGGGCAATACTGAATGAGCAGATGAAATACAATAACATGATGTTTGGGATCGCCCTCGATAAACCAATTTTCAGATCAGAACGTGGCGGGCTTATGAACACAAGCACCGCGAATAGCTTCATCAGGTATAAAGTGACCCAGCTGAATAAACAGGGGAAAGAAATACACATGTTCAGCGTTCATGCCCTGCGTGACACCTTCGCAACCATGGCGGCTAGAAAACATGTACCGATGAACGTACTGAAAGAACTTTTAGGACATGCCAGTTATCAGATGACTGCCGACCGCTACGCACAAGTCTACGAAGAAGAGAAACAAGAAGTCATGAAAGGGTTATCCATCTTGGAAGCATGAGATTCATATCATTCATACCGCTACTATGCCGATAATATCGAGCATGGCGGCGGTTTTCTTTTACCCCTTGATTTACCCCTTGAAGTCCCCACAATTTACGGAGAAGGAACAAGCGTGAGTGAGTACGTATAGAACGCAATGGAGCGTTTGCGCTAGTACTTATCGCGACTTTCGCGGCATCCTTGGACACACATGTGATTCCTATGTACCGCTTACCCCGTTTATGCTATAATAGTACAAATACATAGGTCACGGGAAAAAACGCTTGACCGAATACGAGTAAAGAGGTATAGTAAGTTAATTTATTTTCATCTTTTTACTCTATTTTTATTTAAGGAGGAAATAATGGCAACCTACATCAATGAACCGGCTCATACCTTTAATGAATATCTGCTCATTCCCGGATATTCTGACTGCAGCTGCATCCCGGCGAACGTCTCTCTGAAGACCCCGCTGGTCAGATACAAAAAAGGGGAAACACCGGCCATCACATTAAACATTCCAATGGTTTCTGCTATCATGCAGGCCGTCTCCGGTGAAAAGCTCGCTGTCGAACTCGCAAGAAACGGCGGCGTTTCCTTCATCTACGGATCCCAGACCCCTGAAGAAGAAGCAGCCATGGTTGCCAGAGTCAAAGCACAGAAAGCAGGCTTTGTTCCTTCCGATTCGAACCTGTCGCCGGAAGCGACCTTAGCTGATGTCCTCGCCCTCAAGGCAAAGACAGGCCACTCCACCATCGCCATCACGGAAGACGGCACTTCCAACGGCAAAATGGTAGGTATCGTTTCCTCCAGAGACTACCGTGTAAGCCGCATGGACAAGAGCGAAAAGGTCAAGAACTTCATGACCCCTGTCGAAAAGCTTGTCAAAGCCAATTACGGCATCACCCTTTCCGAAGCCAATGACATCATCTGGGACAACAAGATCAATTCCCTGCCGGTTCTCTATGAAGACGGCCGTCTCTACGGCTTCGTATTCCGCAAGGACTACGACTCCCATCAGGAAAATCCGAATGAAATGCTCGATGCACAGAAACGCTTCATCGTCGGCGCCGGCATCAATTCCCGAGACTACGCGGAACGCGTACCGCTCCTCGTAGACGCAGGCGCAGATGTCCTCTGCATCGACTCCTCGGAAGGCTTCTCCGAATGGCAGAAGATCACCATCAACTGGATCCGTGAACGCTACGGCGAAAAAGTCAAGGTCGGCGCAGGCAATGTCGTCGACAGAGAAGGCTTCCTCTTCCTCGCAGAAGCAGGCGCTGACTTCGTCAAGGTCGGCATCGGCGGCGGCTCCATCTGCATCACCCGTGAGACCAAGGGCATCGGCCGCGGTCAGGCTACCGCTGTCATCGAGGTCGCCAAGGCCCGTGACGAGTACTTCAAGGAGACCGGCATCTATGTGCCCATCTGCTCCGACGGCGGCATCGTCCACGACTACCACATCACCCTTGCACTGGCCATGGGCGCTGACTTCGTCATGCTGGGCCGCTACTTTGCCCGCTTCGACGAATCCCCGACACAGAAGAGAACGGTCGGCGGCACCATCGTCAAAGAATACTGGGGCGAAGGTTCCAACCGTGCCAGAAACTGGGGCCGTTATGACCTCGATGGTTCCAAGAAGCTCGCTTTCGAAGAAGGCGTAGACTCCTATGTCCCATATGCCGGTCCGCTGAAAGAAAACGTCGAAAAGACCTGCGCTAAGATCAAAGCCACCATGTGCAACTGCGGCGCTATCACCATCCCGCAGCTTCAGGAAAAGGCGAAGCTGACTCTCGTCTCTGCGACCTCCATCGTAGAAGGCGGCGCTCACGACGTCATCCGCAAAGAAAAAGACGGCTCGGATAGATAAGCCGACAATAAAAAAGACTGCCCTTTCCGGCAGTCTTTTTTACATGCGGAAGATATCGGCATGAGAGCCTGTGTCGATCAACGTCAATGTGAGAATATCATCCTCAATCAAGTAAACCAGAAGCCAATCCGGCTTCACATGACATTCCCGAAATCCTTGAAAACGTCCTGATAATCCATGGTCGCGATACCGAGACTCAAGTGCAGCCCCCTGCATCAAAGTTTCTACCACTTCATCCAAAAGTGAGACGTCGAACCCACGTTTTCGCATCAGCTTGTAGCTTTTCTTGTATGCTGAAGTGAATTTGACAAGGTACATGTTACTCCTGCTCCAATGCTTTTTTCAAATCAGCCATATTCGTATAGCCTTTAACACTCGGATCACGAGCAATTCGTCGTCCCTCCTCCATTGCGGCTAATACTTCCTGATTATATCGCGGCATTTCCACTGCAAAAGGAAGTCCTCCACGAAGAACGCACTGACGAAGAAACAGGTTCACTGCGCCAGACATATCGAGTCCCAACTGACTGAAAAGTGCTGCCGCCTGTCGTTTCGTATCCGCATCAATTCGGATCTGCGTAGCTGCTGTTGCCATAAGACCACCGCCTTTCACCCTCATTCTATCCATTCCGGTACACAATGTCAAGCATTACACATTCATACTCTTGACATAAGGAACTTCGATAAAAAACATAGGCCGCATCCACCTCGTTAAGATTCTTGAACTTCAAGCTCACCATTCATTTTTATGCTATAATAAATTCAGCACTGCAAACAAAGAATGACTTCCAGTCATCCATTCACGAAAGAGAGTGATTGCTATGAAAAAAATGATGATCGCCCTGGCAGCTGCCGCTGCCATCGCTGCCGGCTCTATGTCCGTTTCCGCAGAAAGCCTCTGGAAATATAACGACACCATCACCATCGACATGCAGGAGACCAGTATCAAGAAGACCACAAACGGTCATGAGATCCTGAACTTCGTCGCCGTCGAAGCCATCGAAGGCGGCACCTGCACCTACACCTACGCCTATGACCGCACCGCCGGCACCATCCAGGTCGTCGAAATGGAAAAGGAAACGAAGAAGCTCCACTACAAGAGCAACTTCACTCCGACCTCCGTCAATTCTTCGAACCCGGTCATCCGTGCCCGTGCCCAGATGGCAGAAGACGTATATCAGAAAAAAGTAGGACATAAGAAATAATGGAACAGCCGATCACCGCAGATGATATCAGCCGCGACCTCATCCATTTCATCGCCAAGTCGCCCTCCACCTTCCACGCCGTCCGCGGCATCAAGGCGGCGCTCCTCTACGCAGGCTTCACAGAGATCCGCGAAGAAGACACCTGGCAGATCGAGAAGGGCGGCAAGTACGTCGTCACCAGAAATGGAAGCGCCCTCATGGCCTTCACCGTGCCACAAGAAGGCGCAGAAGCCTTCCATATCACAGCCTCGCACTGCGACTCTCCGACCTTCAAGATCAAAGAGAATCCGGAGATCGCAGACGGCCCCTATGTGAAGCTCAATGTCGAGGGCTACGGCGGCATGATCATGTCGACCTGGCTCGACCGTCCCCTCTCCGTCGCAGGACGTCTCCTCGTCACGGAGAATGGCCACCTCGCAGAGAAACTCGTCGCGATCGACGGCACCATGCTCGTCATCCCCTCCGTCGCGATCCATATGGACCGCAGCGTGAACCAGCATAAAGAGTGGAAAGTGCAGAAGGACATGCTCCCTCTCTATGGTATGACCGGCGCCAAGACCCCTTTCATGGACGTCATCGCCGCCGCTGCCAAGGTGAAGGCAGAGGATATCCTTGCCCATGACCTCATCCTCTACAGCCGCGTCCCCGGCACTATCTGGGGCGAAGAGAGAGAATTCATCTCCTCGCCGAAGCTCGACGACCTGCAGTGCGCCTTCGCCTGCTTCCGCGGCTTCACGCAGGGACAGAAGGAGAAATACATCTCCGTCTACGCCCTTTTCGATAACGAAGAAGTCGGCAGCGCCACCTCACAGGGCGCCGGCTCCACCTTCCTTGCGAATACACTTGAGCGTCTCGCTCGCTCCCTCGGATACAGCTATGATGAGACCATGGCCATGATCGCGAGAAGCTTCATGATCTCTGTTGACAACGCCCACAGCGTCCACCCGAACCATCCGGAATATGCGGATCCTGTGAACCGTCCCGTCATCAATGGCGGCATCGTCATCAAGTACAGCGCCGCACAGAAATATGCGACCAATGCCTTCTCTGCCGCCTACTTCAAGAAGCTGTGCAAAGACCATGACATCCCCACACAGACCTTCACGAATCACAGTGACAACCCCGGCGGCTCTACCTTAGGGAATATTTCAAATACCGTCATCGCCATGCCGACCGTAGACATCGGTCTCCCCCAGCTCGCCATGCACTCCTCCTATGAGACTGCCGGCGTCAAGGATACTGCCTACCTCGTCGATGCCGTGACGAAATTCTATGAATAACTGGTAACTGGTGACTGGTGACTGGTGACTGGTGACTGGTGGCTAGGGACTGGGGATTAGAGATTAGGGATTAGGGATTAGGGTGATACGGGAAATCAGATTCACTCATTTCCTCGCCATCCACAGTGCTGCCCCTCTGCGTTCGGCAGCTCCCACGACGGGGAGCCAGGACGTTTTGCCGCTTAACTTAATAGTATTGTTCACAGATTCATACATCATGACACACAAAAAGCACGTCTGAGATTTTCTCAGACGTGCTTTTTGCGTGAGGTTTAGGGTCTAGGGAAACGCTGATTTACAAAAGAATTGGGAGTGAAGGTGCGACGCGCAAAATTTGGAAGCGTCGCCAAGTTTTTATATAAGTTATTGCACAGACAACTTTATAAAATGGGGTATTGGGGCGCCATATGAATTGTGCGCCCCTTCTACCACTCCTAATTCCTCACTCCTCACTTTCTATCGAGGTGCATCCAATGAAATGCAAGACGAAATACTAGTCACTACGATTTAGCCCGCGCACCATCATTTTGCATTTCTAATTAGAAGGCATATCGCGCAGACAGCGTGAAGGTGCGGCCATCACCGATGTAGTAGTGGTTCGTAGAAATATCTTCATCGAAATATTCGCGATCGAGGACATTCTCGATGGCAAACTGCATGGAGAAATTCTTGTTGAACTGGTAGTTTGTATTGAGGTTCAGGAGGAAGTACGCATCGCGTGATTTGAAATGTCCACCGATCCACCCCGCTTCGGTGCGATCGGAGATGAACATGCCGTCGACGTTCACCGTCCATGGATCCTTGTGGAAGGTCGTGCCGAGATGGAGCAGGTGACGCGGGATGTCGTAGTTCTTATCGCCATCGATCTTGCCCGTCTGCCAGGTGTAATTGATGTAGGAGGTCCAGCTATCGCTGTGCTTCTGGTTCACCGCGATCTCAAAGCCGTGCGTCTTGGCTTCGCCGACATTCTGGTACTGCTTGCCATCCTTAAATAAGGGCTTATCGATATAGTCTTTTGTCTTCGCATAGAATACGTCCGCATGAACATCCGTCTTTTTACTGATTTTTTTCTTTATCCCGAGTTCCCACGTATCGGTAGTTTCAGGCTTCAGCGACGGGTTCGGATAAATGGGCTTAGCAGATGCACCCATTCCCGGTGTATATCTGTATAATTGATACAGGATTGGTGCATTGAAGGATTTTCCGTAGGAGAGATACAAATTGGTATCATTATTCCATAGTCTACGGACAATTTCGGAGAAAACTGAGAATACGATTTCGAATCAGTGATATCTACTGATTTGTTTTTATTATCGTATCCGTCATACTTAGTATAATGATCATAGCGACCGCCAATGTAGGCTGTCCACTTCGGAGCAAATGCCCATTTATCCTGCACATAAAGAGCCCAATACTTATCTTTGCCACCTGTCTTCTGATTTACTGTTCCAGTGCTAAACCAGTTTTTCCAATCAGAGATTTCTTTATAGCTCGTATAATCAAAGCGATCCATTCCATACGAAAAACCGGCTAATACGGTATGCGCATCCAGTGTCCAGCGTTTATTGATATCGAAATCCCAAGATCTGGATGGATATGAAGTTTTTGAACCTATCCCATTAAAATTCTCTTCATTGACCGATTTATCCGGTTTGGTGTTACCATCTTTGGTATAGTCTGTCATACCGAAATGCGCATGTACTTTGTTCTTCTGATCGTTATAGGTCAGAGAATGCATGTTGTATGTACGCCATCCTTTATCCCCAAGGAAATCAGCCGCCGTATATAAGTCACCTTCCTTAAGAATTCCATGTATATCCTGATACCAGTATTTCTGCCCCCATGCTCCAGTGAATGATTCGCCGCCATCATAATGCCAGTCATAGATGGCATGGGTATACTTATAGGTCAGCTTTTGGTCATCATTGAAAGCGTAACCAAGATTGAAACCGTAATTTTCAGAAAGCGCATACTTTTGACCGCGGTTCCCAATGACTTTACCACCATCAGCACTGGGATCCAGTTTGGCAGTTGTGGTAAGAGAGCCTGCCTTCTCAGGGCTCAGGTAGACGTTATAGCTCTTCCAGCCGTTCGTCTGCTTGCTCTCATAGAATGTCCCCCAAGACAGCTTATCCTTCTTCCCATGCACGGCATACGCCTGCTTCACGGTGCCGTGGCTGCCGTAGCTGACGACCGCAGAGCCGTGGACGCCGTCCCGCTTCTCGCTCTTTGTCATGATATTGATGACACCGCCGACCGCACGACCGCCGTAAAGGGCAGACTGACCGCCGGAAACGACCTCGATCTTACGGATATTCTCGACAGGGATCATGTTCCAGTCGACATCGCCGTTCCATGCGGTATTCATCTGCTGTCCATCGACAAGAACAAGGATGTTCTTCGAGTTATAGCCGCGAAGATTTACCGTGCCTTCGACAGAGTTCGAAGCAGAGACGCCGGTCGCCATCGCAACGGCATCAGAAGCGGTCTGTACATTGCGCAGCTTGATGTCCTTCTCTGTGATGACCTGTACATTCGCCGGTACATCCTTGAGGCTTTCAGCCTGGCGGGTCGCGGTGACGGTGATGCCCTGCAGAGCAAACATCGGAGCGGCCTCTGCCGCGCTTGCGCTGCCCACGCCGAGAAGCGCCATAGCCGCCAGAAGAGCCGCTGTTCTTTTCATGTCTTTCATGTTCAATTCCCCTTTTCTGATTCTTTCCTCTCTAAAAGAAAAGATATCACTCATAACTTATTGGTAGAAAAAAATTATTTCTATAGAAAGTCTGAGCCATATGTATGTATTACCATATCATATTTTAAGTCATTTGTTAAGGGAAGAAAAGCAGGGACGCCTTTGGCAGCTCCGCCGAATGCGAAGGCGGATGGAGGGGGGGATGATGCAGGTGAAAAGCTATGCCACTCGCCCTCCCAGACTGACTCTACTCTTCCTCTTTCATCATCTCATAGAGCCGAGCGAGAGGAAGGCCGACGACATTGTCATAGGAGCCTTCTATACGAGAAACCAGGATCGCGCCCTTGCCCTGGATGCCGTACGCGCCGGCTTTATCCATCGGTTCACCGGTGGCGACGTAGCGATCGATCTCCGAAGCCGAGAGCTTTCTGAAATAGACGCGCGTCGTCTCGACATGAAGATGGACATGGCCCTTATGATAGACAGAAAGCCCGGTCTTGACTTCGTGCGCCCGTCCGGAGAGGCGGCGGAGCATGCGGCGCGCCTCCTCCTCATCTTTGGGCTTGCCAAGGATATCCTCATCCAGCACCACGACGGTATCGGCTGCAACGATCGCTGTCTCTGCCCCCTTTGCCTCAAAGATGCTCTTTGCCTTCCCACAGGCATTGAAAAGCGTCACAAGATCCGCTCCCTTTTGGCAGGAAAGGATCTGCTGTACGCTCTCGGGAAATTCAAAAATACGTGTCTTCGCCTCTTCCGGCGTTTCCGCTTCTGGAAAGGAGGAGGGCAGGACGTCTTCCGTCCAGCCGATCTGATGGATGAGCTCGCGCCGGCGCGGCGAAGCAGAAGCTAAAATGATGTGCATAGTGAATGCTCCTTTTCTGAAAAATTCGTAGTCTAACGGTTCAGGGGATAAGAGTGACTGGTGACTGGGATTATCCCATATCGTCATCCCGAGCGCAGCCCTCGATCTTTATTGCACACCGGTAAGCAGTAATTGCGAGATAACAGAAAAACGCAGCACCAAGACATCGTTTCTAGGGAAACACTGATAAATCGTTGTCAGATTTTACTCTTGAATTTTTATACATGACGAGGAATAGCCTGACGCGAATAGCAAGCTATTTAAGGAAGGCTATGACGAAGTCATGTATAAAAATTCTTGTGGAATCTGACTCTGCGATTTAATCAGCGTTTCCCTAGAATAGCGCATACGTGCTGATTTCCGTACTGCAATAGAGATTTCTCGACTTCGCTCGAAATGACAACGGCGCGAATCGCTATCAAAATTGCGGCGAAGCCGCCGCCCGCCTCCCTCAATCCTCATTTTTCCCCCTGAACCTTTACCTATCTTACCACACCTTGCCTAACGCTCTCCCCTTTGCTATGATACGGATAGAGGTGATGATCGTGAATAACAAGAATGGCATTTTCAAAATGATCCTGCTCGCACTTTTGGGCGCATTCCTTGCCAAGGGGCTGAATGCAAGGCAGGAAGCATATACACCGACAAAGAAAGAGGCAGAAGGCTGGCAGGCGCTAGCTCCCATCAAGAAGGCCTTCTGGCTCCTGCACCCCATGCGGGCTTTCCATTTCTTCCTGCTCCAGCAGTCGCTGGCTCTGACATGGAAGCTCGGGAAGAAATATCTGAAATAGGCATCGGATGCACGGCATGGCAGGAGGAGTCACTGACCCCTGCGACCGATATGCGCTCCCCCTTCCCATCCCGGGCAATAAAAAAGGGGCTGTGAAGAAATGAATCCCCATTTCTTCACAGCCCCTTTTTACTTTGCTTT
>OHYE01000791.1_pt1 | contig 14847 bp, 17 predicted proteins | sample 1580141 | NCBI WGS metagenome assembly OHYE01 (sample SAMEA3882530, study PRJEB24775) | human gut metagenome | biome: human-associated habitat; feature: intestine environment; material: feces | place: Netherlands | collected 2009/2010 | reverse complement strand
GCCGCACCTCGCTCGCCGTATCGGCACTTAGAATTATGCGGTATTGCCCTAAATTTTGACTTTTCAGATACACCCTAGGATTCCGGTATTTCCGCTGTAAGTTTTGTTTGGCGTTCCCTTGGCAGAGGGTACACCAAAATTCTCTTGTTCACCTTTTTTCTTCGTGAAGTGTGCAGCAGCGCTTCACCATTTTTTAGCTATTTTGATTACAGATTTCTGTTACATTAAAGGAGGCTTTATGGAACAACTTACGATTGATACCGGCCTGCGCGAATACGCGGTCAATGGCGGGCCGGAGCACGGCGGCGGAGTGCTGCGCTTTAACCCCAGCGACCCCAATGTTTACAGCCGTTTTTGCACCCTGCAAAATCAGCTGCAAGAGCTGGAACAGCAGGTGCAGGCGCAAAGCCCCACTGGGACCGATGCCATACAGCTGCTGGCCCAGGCGGATCAGCGCGCCAAGGGGCTGCTGGCGGAAGTATTTGGCCCCGGCAATGATTTTGACGCCATGCTGGGCGGCACCAATCTGCTGGCGGTTGCCGGCAACGGCGAGCGGGTCATCACCAATCTGTTTGCGGCATTGCAGCCCATTCTGGAAGCCGGTGCCCGCCAGTGCGCGGATGCCAAAGCCACGCTGGCCGTGCAGCAGGCCCAGGCAGCGCGCGCCGCGCGCGGGGTGCAGGTATGAGCAGCTGGCGGCTGCCCACCCGGCTGGAGGTTGGCGGAAAAGCATATCTGATTCATTCGGATTACCGCGATATTCTGGATATTCTGCATCGGTTGAACGATGCCAGCGAGCCGGAATTCATCCGCTGGCGGGTGGCCCTGGCCCTATTTTATGAGGGCGATCTGCCGCGCAGCGACTATCCGGAGGCCATGCAGAAGCTGGCAGATTTTTTGAACTGCGGGCAAACGCTGCCCCGCTCCCCTGCCCCGCCGCTGTTGGACTGGGAACAAGACGCCCCGCTGATTGCCGCCGACATCAACAAAGCCGCCGGGTGCGAAGTGCGCGCCCTGCCTTATCTGCACTGGTGGACCTTTATGGCCTGGTTCAACAGCATTGGGGACGGCCAACTGGCTACCCTGCTGCGGGTGCGCAGCAAGCTGCGCCACGGCCAAAAATTGCAGCCGTGGGAACAGGACTACTACCGCAAAAACAAAGCCATGGTTGACCTGCGCCCCCGCCTGAATCCGGCAGAGATAGCGGAACGCCAGCGGCTGCAGCGCCTGTTGGCCAATTAAGTTCTCATAAGGAGGTAGATGCTTTTGCCAAAATCCTATGCAGGCAGCCTTCAGGTTGCCCTGTCTACACAAACAACTACCCACACCGCGCAGCAGCCGCTGAACGGCCTGCGCACTGCCCTGAAAAAAATAAGCCGCAGTGTAAACGCTGCGTTCTCCGCCGTGCCGGTGGCAAAGTTTGAGCAGCGGACCGCCGCAGCAGCAGTCAGCGCCAACAAAGCCGCCAAAGCCCAGGCCAAACTTGCCCGTGGCACCACCAAAGCAGCCAAGGCCGCCAAACGCAGCGTTGCGGAATTTGATGAGCTGGACCGGCTGCAGGCTTCTCTTGCCGAAAGTGCCGGAGCTGCGGCGGCTTCCACCACCCGCAAAAGCAGCAGCGCTGCAACAATCAAAGCCGCAGATGCCGAACCGCCACAGTTAAGTCCGCCGGCTCTATTAAACCAGCAGCTGCAAAATTTCTGGGCTACATTACAGGCTGTGCTTGCCCCCGCCGCCGCGCTGTGGGATGCAGCCTGGCAGCAGATGAAAACCGCTGCCCTGACCGTTTGGCAGGATCTTTTGGGCGGCGTTCAGCTGACCTGGGCCGAGTACGGCCAGCCCATTGTCCAGAGTGCCGCCCTGGCGCTGGAAAACCTGCAAGGCATTTTTACCACCCTGTGGCAGAACGTTTTGCAGCCGATCCTTACTAACCTGATGGAGATTTTATCTACCCTCTGGTCCTCCCACCTCAAACCCCTGTGGGACGACATTCTTTTGCTGGTGGCAAGCGTTGCCAACTGCCTGCTGGACCTGTGGAACAACCTGCTGGCCCCGGTGGCCAAGTGGATCATCGCCACATTCGGCCCCGCGTTTGCTGAGGTATTCAACGCCATTGCGGACGTTGTTGGCGTGGCCGTTGGGGCTATTGCGGATGCCATCGATCTGGCCGTTGTTGTGCTGCGCGGGCTGGCGGACTTTTTAAGCGCCGTGTTCCGCGGCAACTGGGATGCTGCCTGGCAGGCCATCGGCAACACAGTCAACACCGTCTGGGATAAGATGACGAACGCCATCAAAACCGCCGTCAATGGCATCATCGGCTTCATCAACCGGATGATCTCCGCCGTTGTGACCGGCATCAATGCGGTCATCAACGCGCTGAACGGCCTTTCGTTCGACCTGCCGGACATATTCGGCGGCGGGCATGTCGGGTTTAATATCAGCACCCTGACCGCCCCACAGATTCCCTACCTGGCACAAGGCGCGGTCATCCCGGCGAACCGGGAGTTTTTGGCGGTGCTGGGCGATCAGAGCCACGGCACCAACGTGGAAGCTCCGCTGGACACCATCAAGCAGGCCGTGGCCGAGGTCATGGAGGACCTGCAGGCGGGCCAGATGGCGGGCTTTGAAGCCGTGGTTTCCGTGCTGCGGGAGATTCTTTCCGCCGTGTACGGCATTGAGCTGACCGACGAGGACGTAGGCCGCGCCGTACAGCGCTGGCAGCGCAAACAGGCCATTGCCACAGGAGGTGTGTAACGTGACCTTAACCAATCTGTTCCAGATTGATGGCAAATCCCTGTACGCACCGGACTGCGACATTGAACCGAGCTATTCCGACCTGGATTCCAGCGATTCCGGGCGCGACGAAGCCGGGTACATGCACCGCGAAGTGGTGCGGGAAAAGGTTGCCACCTGGCCCATCGCCTACAGCTGCCTGACGGATGACGAATACAAGTACACCATCGGGCTGTTTGCAGGCAAGGCAACGTTTCAGTTCACCCATCCCAAAGCCGGCTCTTCCACCGAGACCGAAACCACCACCTGCTACTGCAGCAAATACGGCATCGCCTGGCATAACGCCAAGACGAAACAGTGGAAGAATTTGAAGTTCAATATTATTGAATGCTGATTGAGAGTTAGGAGGTAGGAAGTAGGAGTTAGGAGTTAAAACGGGCCTAAGGTCCAGCATTGTAGGGAACGGTCTTGACCGTTCCGAAAACCCCGCCGTATATGCCACAACAGGATTTGCCACAGGGCGACGGGCGCACAATGTGCGCCCCTACAGGATTGCGGCCCAATTTTCAACCCGTGCGCGCACGCGCACACCATGAACTCCTCACTCCTACCTCCTAACTAAAACCAAAGGAGGTGTGTATTTGTATCAACCAATCCTCACTCTCTCCAGCGGCACCGAGTTAAAGGGCGGCTCCTCCGGCAGCGCGGTCAAAAGCCTGACGCTGCACGCTGCGGTGAACGCCGGGCAGGAGTTCACCATCGGCTCTGCGTTCTCGGACTACATCGAAGCCGAAATCTGGGCGGACCCGGGCGGCAGTCTGCAAATTACTGCCGGGGACGCCCTGACCTACTACCGGCAGGATGATGCCGGGAACCGCACCAAGGTGGGCGTTTTCTATGCCGAAAAGCCCACCCGCACCAAGCGCAACAGCTACAAGGTCACGGCCTACGACACCATGTCCAAGCTGGATGCGGACTTCTCCGGCTGGCTGCACGCCAATCAGGCGCAGTTCCCCAAGACCATCTGGCAGCTGGTACAGCTGGCCTGCCAGCGGGCAGGGGTCACGCTTGCCAGCAGCAGCCTGCCCATCAACGGCAGCTACAGCGTGCAGGCGTTCTATGCAGACGACCTGACCTGCCGACAGATTATCTCCTGGGCGGCGGAAGCAGCAGGCTGCTACGCCCACATGAATGCGGACGGCAAGCTGCAATTTTTGACCTACGCCGATAAGCGCAGCACTGCTAAAATCACCCCGGACGGTGCCAGCAGCACCGCCTATTATGCCGACAGCCTGAGATATGAGGACTACACGGTCAAGGCCATTGAGAAAGTCCAGATTCGTCAGTCGGACAGTGACGTGGGCGTGATTTACCCCGACAGCACCACTGCCACCAACACCTATGCAGTGCAGGGCAACCTGCTGCTGACAACCGGCACCGAAGCCAACCTGAAAACCGTTGCCCAGAACCTGTACAACGTGCTGAAAAGCGTGACCTACACCCCCTGCAAAGTGGCCGTTCCCAGCAGCTCCGGCCTTGCCTGCGGGCAGATCGTACACGTTAAGGACGCACGCGGGCGGGAGTTTGATACCTACCTGATGAGCGCCACAATCTCTTCCGGCAAGGCCAGCTTTGAGAGCGTGGGCAGCGCCAGCCGGGAAAGTTCCAGCGCCGTAAACAGCCAGAGCTACAAAAACCTGACCGGCAAAATGCTGGAGATCAAGACCAGCGTGGACGGCCTGGAAGTAAAGGCCAGCGACCTGACCGGCAAGTACACCGACCTGAAAGCAACGGTGGACGGGCTTTCGGCGGAGGTGAAAAAAGACACCAAAATCACCGGCGGCGGAAACCTGATCCTGGGCAGTGAGAGCTTCAAGAACGCTGCTCTCCAAGGCGGTGGCACTGTTGAATACAATGATGATGGCAGTGCAACGGTAACAAATTCCAATAGCCTTAAAATATTTGATTTTAACACTACTAGCACGCGCATTGTCAAGGGTGTAACGCTGTGCATATCCGTTATGTACAAGCAAGTTTCGGGCAAGGACGCTTTTTATCTGGACATCCATTATTCGCACGCTAACGGCAGCAGATATTACACCAGCATAAAGCCTGCTGACCAAATCAAAATTGAGCAATCGGACGGTTGGGTGTTACGGTATGGCACATGGACGCCGAAGGACAACTATATTTTGACCGGCGTTAGATTTGGTCTGCAGTCGGGTTCGGTTACAAACAAGTACATGGCATTGCACCCCATGCTGCAATACGGCAACGCGCCCACCGCGTGGAACGCCAGCAGCGGCGACTACCTGACGCAGGAAAGCGCAAAAAGCCTGTTTTCTCAGACCGCTGACGAGATCAAAACCGAAGTCACCAAGTCAGTGACTGAAACGGTAACGGCCAACGTGAAGGACACCGCTACCAGCGCTGCCAATGATGCCGTTGACAGCAAGCTGCAGGATTATGCCACCACCGCAACGGTGAACAGCCTGAAAGAGGATGTTTCCAGCATCAGCCAAAAGGCGGATAGCATCAGCACCAAAGTCAGCAGTCTGGAAGAAACGACAACAACCATTTCAAACGACCTGGACAGCACAAAGCGGGAATTCAAAACCGTTAAAGAATCAGTATCCGCGATTGACCAGAAAGCTGACAGCATTACTCAGACGGTAACGCAGCGGATCACCGGCGGCAACAATATTATCGCGGGCACCGATGACTGGAACAATGCGACCCTGGATGCAGGCGGCAATGACCTGAGCAAAAAGGGCAGCTACACCATTACGGGTGAATCTGTTCGCGTGACCAACAAGGCGCAGAACACTCGCTTTCACTTTGGCGCGGACAAAACGCTGGTGATTGCCAAGGGCATGACCTATTGTGCATCGGTACTGTACAAGCTCAACTCCGGCACGGACAGCCTGTTTTTGCAGTTTGAGACCAAGAACAGCAGCGGCGCAAAAAGTTATTACGACAAAGCATTCAAAAATGCGAAGCAGGACATTGAGCTGGACAACGGCTGGAAGCTGCGTTGGGCGGCGTTCACGGCGACCGCGGACGGCTATGCAGACGGTCTGTTTGTGAGCACTGCCAATGACTTTGCCACCGTTACCAACGATCTGACCATCATGCACCCCATGGTGCAGATGGGCAACGCCCCCACTGCCTGGACGGCCAGCACCGGCGACTATCTGACCGCCAACGAAACCAAAACCGAGATCAAGCAGACGGTGAACGAAATTAAGCTGACAGCCAGCACAAGCGGAACTAGCAGCACCATCAAGCTGACGGCGGGCGGAACAGAGATCACCAGCGCACAGATCAACCTATCCGGCGTGGTGACATTTTCGGATTTGAGCACCTGGAACCAGGATAAGACCATTATCAACGGCGGCAACATTACGACCGGACAGATTCACAATAAGGCGCGCACAACCACTTATGACCTGGACAATGCCTGGATTCGTATGGGCAAAGATGCTGGCACTCGTGTGGACATTGACACGGGGCGCATCCGCTGGTACTGGGAAAACAACCTGACCGGTGTGTTAAGCAGCCGGTACGGCAAATCTTATATTGGCGATAACTCCCGCTACACGTTTTTAGGCTGGTTCTCCACCGGCGACCCCAGCTTTGATTATTCCACCGGCGGGGCCACCAGCGAGTTTGTGGGCATTGCCATTGACCAGGTAGATAAGGTCATCCACTGCAATGCCAGCAAGTTTGAAATCCCCGGCAGAATTGAATGCGGTTCTTTGAGCGTGAACGGGAGGGAGATTTAATGCAGAAATTCATGCAGATTTTGGCCACGTTGGCTTTGCTGTTGGTGCTTGCATTGGTCATCCCGCTTACGCTGGCAGCCTGCGGCGGCACGCGAACCGAAGATACAAGCTATCCGCGCCCGGAATATTCCGGCTCCCCGATGGCAGAAAGGGTGATGAAATGACCACAACCGCAAAAATTGAAGAACTCCAAAAGTCCGTCATCAACGCCATCAACAACAGCTGCCTGCACCCCGCTGTGGTGCGGCTGGTGCTGCTGAACGTGATCTCGATGGTGGAAGCCAGCGAGAGAGAGGTAAACAAAAAGGAGGAAGAAGCCACAAGATGACAACACATACCATTACCCTTGCCCGCCACACTGCGCAGGTGGTTGACCTGATGGGCGCGCTGGTGCTGGGCACCTGGGACAGTTACGGCACGGAACAGCTGCTGCTGCGCCCCGGCCCGGAATGGGATAGCCTTGCGATTGATGCAACGTTCCACAACACGCCCAGCGATGAGGGCGTGACCATGCTGGCAGACACAGACGGCCTTGTACCCGTCCCTCCGGAAGCCTGCAAGCAACCATCTAAGTACGCCACTATCACGTTCCGGGGCGTGCAGGACGGCGTGCAGCGCATCAGCTGCAATCTGCCCTACATGGTGCTGGATCACGCGCAGGTGCCCGGTGCCAACAGCACCGCCACCCCCAGTGAGATTGCCCAGGCCCTTGCCCAGATGCAGGGCTTGCGGGACGGCGCTGTAGATGCCAAAAAACATGCAGAAGCCGCGCGGGATGATGCCGCCCGCAGTGCGGAACTTGCCCAGCAGGCAGCCAACAACAACGGCTTTGCCGCGCTGGAAATCGACCCAGACGGCAACCTGCAGCTGACCCGTACTGAAAATCTGAAAGACAAACTTGATTTTGCAATTATTAACGATAATTTGGAGGTGACCATATATAGCTGACACGATCAAAACTAATCTTGGCCCCGTGACCGCATATGCCGATGCCAAAGCGCACGGCTACACCGGCACGCGGGAGGAATTTGGCGTTCTGCTGGCAAATGCAGGGCTGAACCTCAAGGCTGCGGAGACGGCCAAAGAGGTTGCCGAAGCCGCCAAACAGGCAGCAGAAACCGCCCAGCAGGCCGCTGCATCCAGCGCCAGCAGTGCAAGTACATCCGCAAGCACTGCGACGACACAGGCAGCGGCGGCAAAATCCAGCGCCGATGCGGCGGCATCCAGCGCCACGGCAGCAAAGGCATCGGAGGCGGCGGCGGGAAAATCTGCCCAAGGCGCAGCAGCATCCGAAAGCGCTGCCAAAGCCGCCCAGACAGCCGCAGAAACGGCCAAAGCAAACGCCGATACCGCAGCCAGCAACGCCACGGCAAAGGCTACTGCCGCTGCCAAAAGCGCTGCGGATGCAAAGAAAACGCTGGAATCTATCCCGGCAGACTACAGCACGCTGAGCGGAAATGTGAATGAAAATACCAGCGGGATTAGTGAACTAAAGGAAGATTTAGACAATGTTGACAGTGAAGTTTTTATAAGCACTGATAATCTTATTAACCCCAAAAACATCCTCACGGGCGTAAAAATACATGGTTATAACGCCGGACAAACTATTGATAGCCCTTATATAAAAGATGAATCTTTTGTGTCTTTTGGCAAAATTGAAGCCCAAAAAGATATAACATATGTATTCGTATACGACCTTAATAAACAAGGTAATATAAATGCAGTGGCAGATATTTTTAATGAGGACGGTAGTTATTCGAGAACTGCACCTTTTAGCTTTAATAATGATATTACTTTACGAAATTCTGAAAAATACATTGTTTCCTGTATCAATATAAAACAATATCCAGTATTAGGGACAGAAATGATTATCCCAAAAGGTTTAGTTTTCACGGGATATATTCCACATAAAATTTTATTATTTGAAAAAGAAAACAAGGAATTAAAGGGGAAAATATCCGAACAAAATTTTGAGCTAGAACAGGTAAAAAGGAGATTGAATAATTTAAACAAATACAATGAGTTAGAATGGAAATCTTTTGATAAAGCGTATTTTGCTTTTATAATTGACGATTCTACAGAAACACTATATCCAATGTATCAAAAATTTCATGCTAAAAAAGTTCCTTTGTCAAGTGCGGCTATTGTTTCTAATGCAAAAAAAATCAAAGTTGAAGGCGTTGGAACAAATGTTGATGTATTGAAATTATTAGAGTCTGATGGTGGTGAAGTTTTGGCACATTATTATGGAAATCTTATTGACATAGGGACTTCTAGTCCAAATAATGAACATGAGTATTTAAATACTAAAGATGCATGGGACTCAAGAGTAAAAGACAGCAAAAAAGAATTAGAACAATTAGGTTTTAATATACGTGGAATCATGAGAGCCGATTACACACAAGAAAAAACTGCAACTGGTGAAAAATATTGTATGACCTATTATGATTATTCTGATGGGTTGGGAATATCAAAACAGTTTAGTTTAACAAGGAAATTTATGAGTGGCTTGAATTTATCAGAATTTAAATTATGGATTGATGAATGTATATCTAAAAAAGGTTTCTACCCTATTTGTACTCATGGAACGGAAGAACTAAATGTAAACATAAACGAAATTATTGATTATATTATTTCTAGTGGTGGGGTAATTACAACATATAAAGACGTATATGATACTTTTAAGAGTACTAAAATAGAAGAAAAAATACTTTCTATTGAAAAAAGATTAAATTAACTAAAGAGGGTTTTCGCTAAGCAACAAGGAGTTGAAAATTATGAGATTATCCAACGAAGACGTCCTGCTTCACTGGCCCCTGGCCCAGCACATTATCACCGCGGGCTGGCTCTACAATGATGGCAGCCTGCACCGAGCGCTGGATTTCCGCGCCGCCGTCGGCACGCCCGTGTACGCTGCGGAGGGTGGCACGGTGGAGACGGCCTACCGCTGGAACGGCAAGCGCACCCAGGGGGATATCAACAGCTATGGCAACATGGTCAAGCTGCGCCACACGACCTACAAGTATGGCACCCTCGAAACCCTGTATGCCCACCTGAGCAAGCTTTGCGTGACGCAGGGGCAGCAGGTGCAGGAGGGTCAGCTGATCGGCTACAGCGGGGATACCGGCAACTGTTACGGGGCACACCTACACTTTGAGGTCAGGTGGAAAGGCAGCCGCACCAACCCACTAAACTGGCTGGATGCTGATTTCAGCACTGCCAGCATTGCAGTCAAGCTTGGCAGCTACAGCAGCGTGACTGCTCTCACGCAGGACAAGCCCGCCGCCAATACCAGCAAGCTGCAAACCATCACCATCGGCCCCATCAGCCTTGGTGATGCGGCACAGGTTTATGCGCTCTGCAATCAGCTGGGCCTGACCGCGGCAGGGCTGTACAAATCCAAGTGGGAGGACTGAGCATGGACGCAATCATCATTGCCCTGATTACCGGGGGTTGCTCCGTTGTTGGCGTGGTCATCACCACCCTGGCAACCTCCCGCCGCACCGAACAGCGCATGGCCACCGCACAGGCCGTGACCGACACTAAGCTGGAAGAACTGACCCGCGAGGTCCGCGCACACAACAACTTTGCCCAGCGGATCCCCGTACTTGAAGAGCAGATGCGCGTGGCAAACCACCGCATCACCGATCTGGAAAACAAAACCGTTTGAACACGAATACATAGGAGGAAATCATCATGGATTTTGCATCTTTCGGCATCGCATCCGTTGCCTGCATCACCGTTATCTGCTACCTGGCCGCAACGGCTGTCAAGCAGACCCCGCTGGCCAACAAATGGCTGCCGTCCATCTGCGGCGCCCTTGGCGGCCTGCTGGGCCTGGCTGCCATGTACATCAACGTGCCGGACTTCCCGGCCGCCGATCCCCTGACCGCCCTGGCCGTGGGCATTGTTTCCGGCCTGGCTGCCACCGGCGCGGATCAGGTTATCAAACAGATTGGAAAAGACAACTGACCGGCAAGTTACCAGCAAGTTAAATAATCCATAATTAAAGCGGCGGGCTTTCCCCTGAAAATAGGGGTAGCCCGCCGCTTATTTTGTTGTAATGTGTCTCTAATGATGTTCTATTTGTTCACAAATTAGACTTCATTTATTTCTATTTCAGGCCCGGAAACGGACAAAACAAAACGAACACATTACCTATCATCGTGATAAAAGTAGTGTGTTCGTCTTGATGGTTTATGGTGGAGCTGACGGGAGTCGAACCCGTGTCCGAAAAGAAAGCGGTTAGAGTATCTCCGGGCGCAGTGCATTTATTAAAATTCCCGCAGTGCGAGCGAGTGCACACGCTTGACACATTGGTAGCTTCATAAATTCATGACAGGCGGCAAAGCTTAGGCCCGTGCACGTTCAGTACCTAATCGACGCCCTGACCCTGTGCGGTACTAAAACAGGCAGGACGGTCGTGCCTAATTAGGCAGCGACGGCAACAGTATAATCGTTGTCAGTTAATTTTGTTTGGCACTTTTATCGTGGTGCACCGCCACGGCCCGCTGCTCACGCCTCTCTCTCCCCGTCGAAACCATTACAGCCCCATATAAGCGCTATGCGGCAGAACCACACAGCGTGGGAAAACAAAAGTGTGTGCGCGAAAAATTATCTTCTTGTTTTGATTGCGCGGTCAATATCGCGCTTGGCGTCCCGTGCGGCGGCATCAGCACGCTTATCGTACAGCTTTTTGCCTTTGCACAGGCCCAGTTCCACTTTTACACGCCCCTGCTTGAAATACAGTTGGAGCGGCACCAGTGTGTACCCCTGCAGTTTGATCTGCTGCTGCAAATGGCGAATCTCGCTTTTATGCGCCAGCAGGCGGCGGGGGCGGCGGGGATCTTTATTAAAGATATTCCCCTGCTCATATGGGCTGATGTGCATGCCTTTCAGGATGAGCTCACCATCATCAATATCTGCCCAGGAATCCTTCAGGTTGACCCCGCCGGCACGCAGGCTTTTGACCTCGGTGCCGACCAGTTCAACGCCGGTTTCCAGCGCTTCGATGACAAAATACTCGTGGTGCGCTTCACGGTTTTGGGCAATCACCTTTTTGCCGGGCTTTTCCTGTGCCATCAAGCGCACCTCCTTTCAAAGCCGTTTCCCCCTGCAGCACGCAAGTCCATTCCGCTAAGGGGTATACAGTATAACGCAGTAAAATCGTTTTGTCAAGCCAAATCGGGCATCACATTTCGCCGCGGCCTTCCATAGCGCGGTACAAAGTGGTTTCATCAGCGTATTCCAGGCTGGAACCAACCGGCAAGCCATAGGCAAGGCGGGTGGTTTTGATGCCCAGGGGCTTGATGAGCTTGGCCAGGTACATGGCGGTCGCCTCGCCTTCCACCGTAGGGCTGGTGGCCATGATGACTTCCTTTACGGTGCCGTCCAGGCGGGCCAGCAGCTCCTTTACGCAAAGCTGATCCGCGCCGATGCCGTCCATGGGGGAAATCAGGCCATGCAGCACATGGTACAGGCCGTTGAACTCATGGGTGCGCTCAATGGCTTTTACATCCCGCGGGGATTCCACCACGCAGATCACGGAGCGGTCCCGTTTGGGGGAAGCGCAGATGCTGCACACCTCGTTGGCGGTATAATCCTGGCAAAGGCGGCAGCGGTGCAGCTTGACCTTGGCGTTTTCAATCGCCTTGGCCAGCTCCATGGCCTGCTCATTGCTCATGGACATTACCTCATAGGCCATGCGCACGGCACCCTTGCGGCCAATGCCGGGGAACCGGGCAAACTGGTCCGCAAGGTTTTCAAGGGGTTCGGCGTTCTGCATGCAGCGGCCCCCGATCAGCCCAGGCCGGGGATATTCATGCCGCCGGTCATTTTAGCCATTTCTTCGTCAGAATCCTTATCCACTGCAGCAACCGCGCTGTTGACAGCTGCAGCGATCAGGTCTTCCAGCATTTCCAGATCATCCGGGTCTACGGCTTCGGGCTTGATCTTGATGGCGGTCACTTCGTGCTTACCGGTCATGGTAACGGTAACCATCTCGCCGCTGGCTGTGCCGGTGTATTCACGGGCTTCCAGCTCGTCCTGCTTTGCGCGGATCTCATCCTGCATTTTCTGGACCTGACGCATCATTGCCTGCGGGTCGGGGCGGCCATAGCCTTTGGGAAGTCTTGCTTTCATAGGTAATTCTCCTTATTATCCATATTGTTATCACCCGGCGCTGCCGCCGGGCGGCACACCGCAACACTGCGGTTGACAGCAACATTATTTATCTTCTACCACTACATCCACGCCAAGGTCTTTCATCTGGCGCAGGGTCTCTTCCACATCGGCCGCGGGGGCGTTGGATACAGCCGCAGCGGTTTTTTCATACGGGCCGATGCCGCATTTGATGTGGGTGACCTGGTAGATATATTGTTTGATGTTTTTGCTGGTTTCTTTGCTGCGGCGCATAAAATCGCGAAAATCATCACTGCACTCGATCAGCACGCGGCGGCCATCGTAATAAGCCTGGGTTCCGCGCAGGTAAGAGTTCAGCATGGGGTCGTTTTCCGCAATCAGTTCCAGCACCGCCTGCCACTGGGGGAACAGCTGCGGCTCTTTGGCCACGGTGCGCACCGGTTTGGGGATGGGCACATCCGCCGCGTACACCGGCTGCTGAGCCGGGGTGGGCTGCTGCACCGCCGGGGCGGCGGGGGCAAGTTCCGGCTCAAAGGGCGGGGTCTCCCCTGCTATGGGTGCGCTGAACGGCGGCTGTTCCACGGTAGGCGGAACCGGCTGGGCTGCCACAGGCGGCACGGGGGCCGATGCCATTTGCACCGGGGGCACCTGCTGCGGGGCGGCGGCAAAGGGGGCCGGACTGGCTGCTGTAACCACCGGACGGGCGGGCACGGCGGCAGGCAGCGCAACAGGCACTGCTTCCGGCTGGGTGAGCGAGAAAACCGCCAGTTCCAGCTCAATGCGCTGGTCCGTACCGCGGGCCATCTTTTCCAGCGCGGCGCCAAACGCATTGACGGCGCGTACCGCTTCCGCCTGGGGGAAATCTTTCCGCGCAGCGTAGGCAGCTTCCTCTTCGGGGGAAGTTCCCGTCAGCAGGTCGGTGCCGCCGGGCAGGGCGCTGAGCATCAAATTGCGGTAATGCCCGGCCAGCTCCATACAAAGGCGGCGCATATCCACGCTTTGCTGGCGCAGGGCGGCAATCTCCTGCAAGGCTTTCACAGCGTCCCGCGCGGCAATGGCATCACTGATCTCAAACAGATATTTGCGGTCCGTCACGCCCGCCATGCGGCGCACCAGCGCTTCATCCACAGTGTTGGAAACACCGGCGCAGGTATCCAGGATAGACAGTGCATCACGCATGGCGCCATCGGCCAGGCGGCCGATCAGCTCGGCGGCGTTATGGTCCAGCTCAATGCTTTCCTGCCCGGCCACATATTCCAGCCGACCGGCAATTTTATCCGCCGTAATGCGCTGGAAGTCATAGCGCTGGCAGCGGCTGAGGATAGTAGCCGGAACCTTTTGCACTTCCGTTGTGGCAAGGATAAAGATCACATGCTCCGGCGGTTCCTCCATGGTTTTCAGCAGGGCATTGAACGCCGAGGTAGACAGCATGTGCACCTCGTCGATGATATATACCTTATACTTGCACACGGCAGGCAGATAGGCGGTTTCATCGCGCAGGTCACGGATGTCATCCACGCTGTTGTTGGAGGCGGCATCAATTTCCGATACATCCAGAATGGTGCCCTCATCAATGCCTTTGCAGACAGCACATTCACCGCAGGGGTCCGGGCTGGTGGTATCCAGGCAGTTGACCGCTTTGGCAAAAATTTTGGCGCAGGTGGTTTTGCCGGTGCCGCGGGTGCCGGTAAACAGGTAGGCATGGCCAATGCGCCCGGCGGCGATCTGGTTTTGCAGGGCCGTTACGATGGCTTCCTGGCCAACAACATCCGCAAACTTGCGCGGACGCCACTTGCGGTACAGCGCACGGTACAATGCAACCACCCCCTGTAAAATATTTTGCGGCATAGAAAAAGGGACAAGGCCCGCGCGGGGTGTGCCCCGCGGCTGCGCTGCTTTGCATACGAATGCGGACTGACCGCAGCACCAGGAGACCACCGCTTAATGCTGCTCGGTTCCCCGCCTGACATGGTTCACAGGGCTCCTGCGCACGGGGCCCACATCCGTATGCAAAACAGCGCAATATACAGCCCTGTCCGCTATAAGTATTATACTATACCGTTTGGCAAATTGCAAGTAGCGGTTGGGGGCTGGGGCAGAAAGTTTTTGTTAAAAAGATTTGAATAAGAATCCAAGGCAATACCGCATAATTCTAAGTGCCGATACGGCGAGCGAGGTGCGGCAGATG
>OHYE01000789.1_pt1 | contig 14911 bp, 14 predicted proteins | sample 1580141 | NCBI WGS metagenome assembly OHYE01 (sample SAMEA3882530, study PRJEB24775) | human gut metagenome | biome: human-associated habitat; feature: intestine environment; material: feces | place: Netherlands | collected 2009/2010 | reverse complement strand
GGGCGGTTTCGCCCGCCCCGCTTCTTTTGCAGAAAACAAAAATTACAACAAAGGGAGCATACTTATGGAAAAAGCCATTCGACGTTATTGGCCTGTTTTCGTACTGCCGACCCTCATCGCCTTTATTATTGGCTTTGTCTGGCCGTTTATCTGGGGTGCAGGGCTGTCGTTCTGCAAGTTCACCACCGTCAAAAATGTGCAGTTTGTGGGCTTAAGCAACTACGCAATGATTTGGTCGGATAACACCTTCACCCATGCGTTCTGGTTCACAGCGGCGTTCACCGTCGTGTCCACCCTGCTGATCAACGTGCTGGCCTTCGCCATCGCGCTGCTTCTCACCCGCGGTATGCACGGCACCAACGCTTTCCGCACCATCTTCTTCCTGCCGAACCTGATCGGCGGCATCGTGCTGGGCTATATCTGGCAGATCCTGCTCAACGGTCTGCTGTCCTCCTGGGGTAAGTCGCTGCTGGCGCTGAATGCCACCTACGGTTTCTGGGGTTTGATCATCCTGATGTGCTGGCAGCAGATCGGCTACATGATGATCATCTATATTGCCGGTTTGCAGAATGTGCCGGTGGATCTGGTGGAGGCCGCACGCATTGACGGTGCAACAAGCAGCCAAATTTTGTTCAAAATCAAAATCCCGATGGTCATGCCCAGCGTGACGATCTGCACCTTCCTGACGCTGACGAACTCCTTCAAGCTGTTCGACCAGAACCTCTCGCTGACAGCCGGTGAGCCTGCAAAGCAGTCCATGATGCTGGCCTACAACATCTACGACACGTTCTACGCACGCTCCGGACCCCAGTGGAAGGGCATCGGTCAGGCCAAGGCCGTCGTTTTCTTCCTGTTTGTGGTCGTTATTTCGCTGCTCCAGCTGCATTTTACCCGCTCTAAGGAGGTGCAGGCATAATGGGTGCTACTAAAAAAGACCGCCGCATCAACACGGTACTGTCCGTTCTGTTCACGATCCTGTGTATCGCCTGGCTGTACCCGGTGTTCATGATTTTGATGAACTCCCTCAAGACCGAGCGCGCCATCACGACGAGCCACGCCTTTGATCTGCCGAACGCCGAGACCTTCGTCGGCTTGAAAAACTACATTTATGGCATTCAGGAAATGGACTTTTTGTCCTCTTTCTGGTATAGTTTAGTGATCACGGTTTCGTCTGTGGCACTGATTTTGGTGTGCTGCTCCATGTGCGCATGGTATATCACCCGTGTGCAGAACACCTTGTCCAAAGGTATGTACTATCTGTGCGTATTCAGCATGATTGTCCCCTTCCAGATGGTCATGTTCACACTGGCAAAAACCGCTGATACCTTAAAGCTGAATAACCCCTACAACATCTGCATCATCTATCTGGGCTTCGGCGCGGGACTTGCGGTGTTCATGTTCACCGGCTTTGTAAAATCCATGCCGATTGCTATTGAAGAAGCCGCTATGATCGACGGCTGCAATCCCATCCAGATTTTCTTCAAGGTCGTCTGCCCGATTTTGAAGCCGACGATGATCTCTACCGCCATTTTGGAAACCATGTGGGTCTGGAACGACTATCTGCTGCCCACGCTGGTGCTGGACATCAAGACCTTCCGCACGATTCCTATGGCGATCCAGTATTTCCGCGGCAGCTACGGCAAGGTGGAGATGGCACCCATGATGGCCTGCATCATGATTACGGTGCTGCCTGTTATCGTGCTGTACCTGATCTGCCAGAAATATATTATCGATGGCGTGGTCGCCGGTGCTGTCAAGGGGTAAATTTGACACTTCTTCAAGAAAGAGGATTGGCAAATGACCATCAAAGACATCGCGCGGGAGTCCGGCTATGCGGTCGGGACCGTCTCACGAGCCTTAAATAACGCCCCCGGCGTCAGTGCAGAAACCCGTCAAAAAATATTGGAAATCGTAAACCGCCACAATTATGAACCGAACGCCAACGCCAAGCATCTGAAGCAGCAGACCAACGATGGGATCGCACTGATCGTGAAAGGCACCCAGAATATGCTGTTTGCCGGCATTTTGGAACCGCTGCAGCAGATCATTGAGGAAAGCGGCTACGTTGCGACGGTCTACTATATTGACGAGGAAGCCAACGAGGTTGCGCAGGCCCGACGCATCTGCACAGAGCGCAAACCCCATGGTATATTGTTTCTCGGCTCAAATCCGGAATACTTCACGCCGGAGTTGGAGGCACTGGGTATCCCCTGTCTGCTGCTGACGAACAGCGCGGCATCCCTGCGCATCCGCAATTTGTCCAGTGTGTCCGTAGACGATATGGCTGCATCGGACACGATGATCGAATATCTGTACAAAAAGGGGCACCGCCGCATCGGAATCATCGGCGGCAAGCCCAATCTTTCCCGTCCAAGTCTCGCCCGTCTGGCCGGCTGTCAGGGTGCTATGCTGCGCCTTGGTCTGCCGTTTGACATGGAAAAGCAGTATGCGTATGCGCGGTTCTCGCTTTCCAGCGGGTATGAGGCAATGGAGTATCTCTTAAAGCACAGCCCCGACATTACGGCAGTGTTTGCCATGTCCGACCTGATGGCGCTCGGCGCAATTCGTGCGCTGCGGGATCACGGGCTGTGTGTGCCGCAGGATATTTCCGTCACAGGTTTTGACGGCATCGCGCTGGGACAGTACAGTGTGCCCCGGCTGACGACCATCCGGCAGAATATGGAGCAATTGGCGCGGCGTTCGGCGCGGATCCTGCTCCACAACATCCAAAAACCCGGCAATGCCGTGCACGAGATCGTCTCCTTCGATCTGACCGAAGGAGAAAGCGTGCGTGAACTGTGAAGGAAAGATATCCCGGCTGCTTACTATCAAAAGAAAGAGGGGTTCTCTGATGAGAGCAAGCGGCATTCTGATGCCCATTTCAAGTCTGCCCTCGCCTTACGGTATTGGTACCATGGGTGCAGCCGCGCGCAGCTTTGTGGACTTTTTGGTCAAGGCCGGGCAGGCATACTGGCAGATTCTGCCCGTCTGCCCCACCAGCTACGGCGACAGTCCCTATCAGTCGTTCTCGACCTTTGCGGGCAACCCGTATTTTATCGATCTGGACGATCTGGCAAAGCAGGGACTGCTGCTGCCGGAGGAATATGCGTCCATCGACTGGGAATGCACCCCCGACTGCATCAACTACGGCGTCATGTACGAAAAGCGCTACGCAGTGCTGCGCTGTGCTGCCAAACGTCTGCTGGAAAAGCCCGGTGCCGACTACCGCCGCTTTGTGAAGGAAAACGACTTCTGGCTGCCCGACTATGCGCTGTTCATGGCGCTGAAGGACGCCCACAACGGAGCCTGCTGGCTGGAATGGGAAGAACCGCTGCGGCGCCGTGAGCCCGCTGCCTTGGCAGCAGCCCGGCAGCAGTACGCCGACGATGTGGCGTTCTGGCAGGCTGTACAGTTTATGTTCTACAGTCAGTGGCAGGCGCTGAAGCACTACGCCAACCGGCAGGAAATCCGCATCATCGGCGACCTTCCCATCTATGTAGCGCTTGACAGCGTCGATGTGTGGAGCTGCCCGCAGGAGTTCCAGCTTGACGAGAACCTGCTGCCCACCGAGGTGGCAGGCTGCCCGCCGGACGGCTTCTCCGCCACAGGCCAGCTGTGGGGCAACCCGCTGTTCGACTGGGACTCCATGGCCAAGACTGGCTACGCATGGTGGGTGCGGCGCATCAAACACATGTGCAGCATCTATGATGTGGTTCGCATTGACCACTTCCGCGGATTTGCGGGCTATTATGCTATCCCCTACGGGGAAGCAACCGCCCGGAACGGCCGCTGGCGCGAAGGCCCCGGCTATGCGCTGTTTGCTGCCATAAAGAAAAAGCTGGGCAGCCCGCGCATCATCGCCGAGGATTTGGGATTCCTGACGGAAGATGTCACTGCCCTGCTGAAGCAATGCGGCTATCCCGGCATGAAAGTGCTGGAGTTTGCCTTTGACAGCCGTGACGGCGGTGATTACCGCCCCCACAGCTACCCCAAGAACTGCATTGCCTATGTAGGCACCCACGACAACGAGCCTGTGAACGGCTGGATGGAAACCGCCGCCCCTGAGGACGTGGCGCGCGCCGTGCGCTACCTGAATCTGACGAAGAAAGAGGGCTATCACTGGGGCATGATGCGCGGCATCTGGTCCAGTGCTGCCGATCTGGCTGTCGTGCAGGCACAGGATCTGCTGGGCCTTGGGCATGAATCCCGCATGAACACGCCGTCCACTCTGGGCGGCAACTGGTGCTGGCGTGCCGAACCCGGTGCCTTTAACACGAGGCTGGCCAAAAAGCTGCACAGTGAAATGGAACTGTACGGACGTCTGCCGGAATGAAAACATCCGTTGTGCTATGGTGTCGGCTCGTCCTCCGTGCAGGATTCGCTGCCTAAACACATCAAGGTTGCATTCAAATTATTCAACCGTTGTATCACACGATACAACGGTATTTTTATTGACAAAAAATTCCTGCACCCCGGCAGGGGCGCAGGACAGATCCTGCCGCTTAGCGCTGCTTTACCTTCTTCCGATAGGTTCATTCCCCATCTTGCTTTCTGCCTACAATCAAAATGCTGCAACTGCTGTCCCTGCGGCAAGGAGGGCGGCGGAGATTTTTTGCACGAAGGCGAGGGCTTTGGGGCCGTCGCCGTGGACGCAGACGGAATCGGCCTGCAGGGTTACGGTGCTGCCGTCGTCGGCCTGTACGGTACCCTGCGCCGCCATCTGCAAGACCCGCGCAATGGCGGTATCCTCGTCCTCGATCATTGCGCCGGGAGCGCCGCGTGGCACAAGGCTGCCGTCGGCCCGGTAGCCGCGGTCTGCAAATACCTCGCTGGCAACGGGCAGTCCGATGGCGTTTGCGGCCTTGACCATCTCGCTGCCGGAGAGTGCCAGTAGCACAGCACCGGGAGCTGCAGCCTGCACAGCGCGGCAGATGGCCGCCGCCAGCACCGGATCCCTGGCGGCCATGTTGTACAGCGCGCCGTGGGGTTTGACGTGGTGCAGCGGTACGCCGCATCGCAGAATGCCTTCATCGCACCGATCTGGTACATCACGTCGGCCTCGGCTTCAGCGGGGAAAATTGCCATTCTGCGGCGGCCAAAGCCCTGCAAATCCGGCAGTCCCGGGTGTGCACCCACCTGCACGCCGTACTTTTTGCACAGCAGAACGCTCTTTTGCATCACGGACGGGTCGCCCGCGTGGAACCCGCAGGCGATGTTCGCGCTGGTCACATAGGGCAAAATTTCGGCATCCATGCCGATGGTGTACGCGCCGAAGCTCTCGCCCAGGTCGCAGTTTAAATCAATGGACGGCATTGCAACGTCCCCCTTAGTATTTCAGCAGTGTGTTTTTTACGTCGGTCACAAACATATACCCCGGCGCTTCGCTTTGCATTCCGGCAGGATTGCTGGTATAATAAATATATCCCATCGGGCCGCCTGTGCGGCCAGGAAAGGTCCCCGCTATGGAAACACCTCACCAGGGCACGGCCCTGTTTCATCTGCCCGGTCTGTTTGAATTTTATGACCTGTATGCGGCGTTTTTGCCGCTTTATCGTGCGCATCGGGAGTATTTTTACGACTGGTGCGCCATCGGCTCGATCTACGGCGCACCGTCTGACTGCTTATGGGCGGGCGGACGGGTCGAGTACAGTGACCGCACCCCACGCGAGGTGCTGGCGCTGACGCGTGAATATGGCATCTCGGCGCGGCTGACACTCAGCAATTCATTACTGCGCCCGGAGCATCTCACAGACCCGGACTGCAATGCGCTCTGCCGACTGTTTCAGGAACAAAATGACGCCATCGTTCATGCTGAGCTGCTGACGCAGTACCTGAAAAAGAACTATCCATCGCTGTATCTTGTATCCTCAACCACAAAAGTGCTGACAGACTTCAACGATTTGCAGCGGGAGCTGGCACGGCCCGAGTTTCGCTATGTCGTGCCGGATTTCCGGCTGAATCGAGCATTTGACCGACTTGCAGCGCTGCCCCAGTCCCAGAAGGACAAGGTGGAGTTCCTCTGCAATGAGTGCTGCTGGTTCGGATGCACGGAACGCAGAGCCTGCTATGAGGCCGTCAGCCGCAAAAATCTGGGTCTGCCCGGCCCAGAGCATTACTGCAGCGCCCCCGGCGCAGCGGGCGGGTATCGCTTCTCCCGGGCGATGGCGAACCCCGGCTTTATCGGCATCAAGGCCATCCGGGATACCTACCTGCCGAGGGGCTTCACCCAATTCAAGATCGAGGGGCGCGGCCTTGGCAGTGCACTGATCCTTGAATTTTTGCTTCACTACCTGACCAAGCCGGAATATCAGCTGGCTGTCCGCGAGGAGTTGTATCTGGATACCATGCTGGACCTTTTCTGACGGACTTTGTGTCGGGCCGGGTGAAGCTGTTTGCATTTTCTGCGTTGTAAGGCTCCTGTTACCCCAGTGCCACATCCAGCACCATCATCACACTGAAGCCGACAGCAAAGAATACTGTGCCAAGGTTAGAGTGCCGTCCCTGTGACATTTCGGGAATCAGCTCTTCCACCACGACATAGAGCATCGCGCCCGCCGCAAAGCTCAAAAGATAAGGCAATGCCGGTATCACAAGCTGCGCGGCCAAAATCGTCACCACTGCGCCGATTGGCTCAACCACGCCCGAAAGCACACCGCCTGCAAAGGCCCTTCCCTTGCTCTCCCCTTCGGCGCGCAGGGGCATCGAGATGATGGCGCCCTCCGGGAAATTCTGGATGGCTATGCCGAGGGACAGGGCCAGCGCGCTCGCCGCGGTGATCTGCGCGCTGCCTGCGAGAAAGCCGGCGTACATCACACCGACTGCCATGCCCTCCGGGATGTTGTGCAGGGTCACTGCCAGCACCATCATCGTAGTGCGGCCCAGTCTGCTTTTTGGCCCCTCAGCCTCCTCACTGCCGACATGCAGGTGGGGTATCAGATGATCCAGGGCAAGCAAAAACAGCACGCCGAACCAAAATCCGGCAAACGCCGGGAAAAAGGCGAACCGTCCCAACTTCTCTGACTGTTCGATTGCCGGGATCAGCAGGCTCCAGACCGATGCCGCCACCATCACACCGGCGGCAAAGCCTGCAAGTGAGCGCTGCACCAGATCTCCCAGAGCGCGCCGCATAAAAAATACGCATGCTGCGCCCAGCGATGTACCCAAAAAGGGGATCAGAATCCCCCAAAAAGTTTCTGTCAATGAAGTCGCCTCCTTTTATGGTATATACACAAAAACACAGGTACTTTATACCCCCTGTTCAATGATGCTTTTGACAAGCTGTGCCCATTTGTAAGGGTAACAGGCCAGCAGCTCCTCATGCTGCAGATCCTGCTCATGAATTACGGGGTGCGCAAAATGCTGCTGATAACGCGCGCGATACTTTGCTCCCATTTTCAGCGCGTAGAAAATATGAATCTCTGTACCGGGAACATCAATTTCCTCCGGCAAGGGCGTGATGAGGTCGGAATAAAATTGGTTTTTACAGCTTTGCATCGTCACATAGGGGCGTGCAGCACCGAACATCGCCATAAAAGCGCGGACATAGTCGCCCATCTCCGCGGAACGCTTTTCTAATCGCTTCTGCAGAAAGCGACTTTTGAACTGCCCGTCCCGAATCAGCGGATAAATCAGCGGCAGGAGAAGATTCGTTTGTAATTTGGCCGCGAGCTTGGAGCATTGGTCAAGGTCGGAGCTGCCCAGAATACCGTAGTCCATACGAATGGTTTGCCGTGCGGCCAGCAGTCCCACGAAAGAGCCGCCCAGAGAGCAGCCGTAGGCGGCCCGTATATGCCCGCCGCAGTTTTTCAGGATGTAGGCTTCGATTTTTTCGGTTTCTGCAAGCATTGTCGGAAATTCGGTACTTTCTGTTTCGTCAAAGCCATCATAGCTGACGCAAAGTACGCGAAAATCCCGCTGCAATAGAGGGATCACTTGGCCAAAGTTGCTTTTCCAGTGGCAGCAGGTGCCGGGCAGCAGCAAAATGACCGGAGCGGTATCCGCCCCAAATTCATAAACCTTCATTCTCCTGCCTCCCGCAGCCACAGTCACTTCGCTTTACGGCGGTCAAACACAGCCAGCCTGTTTTGCTTTTGTGTACCGCAATGTCACAAAAGCCCGCTTGCTCAAGATATGCTTTCAGCTCAGTATCCTTGTAGATGGTCATGCCATCAATAATTTCTGTCCATTTTTTGTCTTTGTCCGTGTCGCCGTTGACTTCATTGCAGATGAGGAAGGTGCCGCCCGGCTTCAAAACCCGCCAAACCTCCCGGAAGCATTTTGCAAGGTCCGGCCAGAAATAGACGGTTTCAAACGCTGTGACTGCATCGAACCAATCGCTGGCAAAAATGATGCGCTGCACGCTGCCCTGCCAGATGACACAGCGATCCCTTTGAATCGCCTCTGCATTGAGACGGCGGGATTTTTCGACGCTGACAGCAGAGTAATCCACGCCCTTTACGATGCCGCGCGGACACCTTTTCAGCAGCCGTTTGATATTCGCTCCGCCGCCGCAGCCGCAGTCCAGCACCTTTGCGTCCGGCGCAAGATGCAGAAAGTGAAGCCCCCACAGCGCCACGGGGGTGTGGGCAAGGTTCATCATGGTGACCATCAGCCTGCCGCCGAAGCCTTTGGGGTCTCTCGTATTTTCAAAAAATGACATCGTTTATCTCCTTTCAACTTTTTTACACTCTGCGTAGGTAAGTGGAATGGTATTCCTGCTCGGCCCTGTTGCTGTCCTCCAAGGCCTTTGTCTGCAAACGGTCCAGCCGTTTTGCTGCAAAAATGCCAGATACGCAGCACTCGTCCATCTGCTGTGCAGCGGAAAGCCTGCAATTTTCAGCGCAAGGGCCTGAAGATTTCCCCAAGGGGAATTCTCTGCATGGGTAAAGGTAGGAGCAATCAGCGTGCCATCGTTTTTAAGCACACGGCGAAACTCGATAAGGGCTTTCTCAGGGTGCGGCACAATGTGCAGTGCATTGGAGACAATGACAACATCAAAGGACTGGTCAGCATAAGGCAGATGGAACATATCCTGCACGGAAAAATACAGCTTGGAGGAAAAATTACCCCGCTTTGCCTGCGCAATCATCGCTGCGGAGGCGTCGGTAGCCTCAATGTGGTCGGCAGAACACAGGAGATGCTTTGCCACCTGCCCTGTGCCGGTGGCTACCTCCAAAACGGTTTTGTGCCACACAGCAGGGCGAAGCAATGCATATAATTGATCATAGGCTATTGCGTTCTTGCGCATAAAGCGGTCATACCTTGCTGCATTTCTGTCCCAAAAATTCTTTTTCGTAATGCTCAGCTCCTTGGTTTGCATCAACTAACCGCTGCTTATTTGAAAAGCTGCCCGGCGGCAGCATGGAAGCTTGTATATGCGCGTTAGAACAATCTAACCGTTGGATCGTAAAAAAGCTGCCTGCAGCCAAAACGGCGCACCAGCAACGATTCTACGATATTTCGGTCATATAATAGCAGTCTGGCACCCAAATGTCAATAGGGTGCTAAAGGTGCTTTTGTGCGTTTGAATTTCAACAAAAAATCAATAGCGGGCAGTGCGCTTTACACTGCCCGCTATTGAGAAAAGCTTACTTTAGCCGTTTTCGTCCTTGGGAATGGCCAGATTCAAGAGGATGGCAACGAGTGCGGCGGGCACAATGCCGGAGCCGCCGAATACCAGAGAGAGCATCTGCGGTGCGTGTGCAAGGATGCCGTTGTTGGCACCGATGCCGTAGCCGAGACCGAGCGCTACCGAGACGATGCTCAGGCTGCGTGGGGTCAGCGGCTCGCGGGTGATGAGCTGAATACCGCTCACCACGATCGAAGAGAACATCATGACAGCTGCGCCGCCCAGCACCGACTGCGGCATGATCGAGACGAGCGCGCCCAGCTTGGGCACCAGACCGCAGAGAATCAGGAAGATGCCGCCTGTGGCCAGCGCAAAGCGGTTAACGACCTTGGTCATGCTGACAAGGCCGACATTCTGGCTGAAGGAGGTGTTGGGCAGTACGCCGAACAGTGCGGCAAAGCTGGAACCGATACCATCGCAGATGACGCCGCCGGACAGCTCAGTGTCGGTGGCCTCGCGGTCCATGCCGCCCATGATAACGCCGGAAATATCGCCCACGGTTTCGACCGCCGTGACGATGAACATAATCATGACCGGTGCGATCGCGCGCATATCAAACACCGGTTTGACAGGCATCAACTGGGGCAATGCAAACCATTTGGCCTCGGCCACCTTGTTCCAGTTCAGCACCCATGCCTTGGTGTAGGCAACGCCCTCGGCGTTCAGCGCCGTGGTGGGCAGAATAAGACCCATGAGAAACGCTGCAATGTAGCCGCAGATGATGCCCACCAAAATCGAGGAGGAATTCAAAAAGGTGCTGCCGGAGTGCTTGCAGATCAGGATGACGACCAGCACAAAGATGGCGAGCAGCAGGTTTTCGACCGAGCCGAAATCCTGCGCGGTGTTGCCGCCGCCGAAGGAGTTTACACCGACCGAAATCAAGCTCAGACCGATGGAAAGCACCACCGTGCCGGTAACGACAGAGGGCAACAGCTTGCGCAGCGGCTTCAGAAAGAAGCCCAGCACGGTCTCAAACAGACCGCCGATCAGGGACGCGCCCATGATTGCGCCGTAGGCCAGTACGCCGCCGCCCATCGAGGCTGCGACCGAGCTGAATACCCCGATGAAGCCGGAGGAGGTGCCCATGATGATAGGCACCTTGCCGCCGATGGGGCCGATGGAATACAGCTGAACCAGTGTGACAATGCCCGCCACAAGCATGGCATTCTGCAGCAGCGTAACGCGCAGGTCGGCAAATTCGCCGCCGGCCAGGCCGCAGGCGCCCGTGATGATAAGCAGCGGCGTAAGGTTGCCGACAAACATCGCCAACACATGTTGCATGCCCAGCGGCAGTGCCTGCTTCAGGGACATCTTGCCTTCAAAGCGGAAGGCTTCGGGGGAAAGATCGTTTTTCTTCATTCCACAACTCCTCAGATAAAACCTATTACAATATAACATATACCGCCAAGGCGGAAAGGCATACCGCCCTATTTATACATTATACCATCCCCCACCCTGTGATTGCAATTCCATCAGCCGCCGCAGCAAAAATTTTGTGTGTTTTTGAAGAAGGCTGAACGGTCAAAAAACCTTGATCGCCTGCTGCTTGCCGTGCAAAGTGTAGTGTACGGTCAGACCGTCGTCTGCATCCACGGTGCAATTTTCGGCGTGATCGGTCAATTCCCGCAGGGCGTTGTATTGGCGGCGCATCTCATCCGTATAGCGACTGGGCATATCGGAGGTGAGCAGGATGCCGCTGAACAGCGCATTGACCCGGGCCAGGGTCTGCTTTTGCTGTAGGGTCAGCTTGCAGTTTTCCTCGCGCAGGAAGAATACATCGGGGTCGCTGCCGTAAGCACGCCCGTTGAGCTGGCGGCGGAAAATCGTGTTGCCGATGGACTGCTTTGTGGAGACCCGCTCGCGATGGAAAAACCGCATATACCACACATCGTCCCAGTCCAGCCCTACATCACACCCAATGCGGCAGTAGTCAACGATGCCAAAGGCAGGCATGACCGGCACACCGCAGCCGAGAATCAGCTTGTCGCCGCACCATGAGCGCAGCAGTGCCATGGCGCGCTGCATCCGTCCTGCGCGGGATTCCCGGGCGTTGCCGAACGGTGCTGCGCCGTAGAGAAAGTCCAGCTTGACAAGGTCAAAGCCCCAATCCTGCAGGACGCGGTCAAAGACCTGCTTGAGGTAGGCCTGTACCTCCGGGTGGTCGATGTCCAGCGCATAAAAGCTGCTCCAGTTGCAGCCGCAGCACCAGGGCTGACCGTCCGCCTGCAGCAGCCAGTCCGGGTGATCTTTGCAGAGCAGGGATTCCTTTTCGCAGACGAACGGTGCCAGCCACAGTCCTGCCAGAAAGCCGCTTTCATGCGCTGCATCTGCCAGCGGGCGCAGCCCATTGGGGAATTTGGCAGGGTCAGGCTCCAGCCAGTCTCCTACCTTGCGCTCCCATCCATCGTCGATCTGAAAGAGATCCCCTGCGCGGAAAAGCGCTTTGCAGCCGTTGAGGTCTTCCTGGATCGAGGCTTCGTCAATGTTCTGGTAGCGGTTATACCAGCTGGAATACCCGGCCAGCCTGCGCGTGGTGCGGGGGCGGCAGCCCAGCGCCGCAAACCATGCGTCAAATACCTCGTCCTCGGTGCCCTCGGCAAAAAAGAGAGAGAACGCAGGAAAGCTGCCGCCGGTATGCTGTACCCCGGCGCAGTCGCGTTCAATGCGCAGCTGTGCGGTGCGGCTGTCATAGGAAAAAATCGTATAGCCCGGTGCCTCGTCCAGGCTGGCCAAAAGGCGGTAGGTCTTTCCGCGCCGGAAATAGCAGTAGGAGAAGCCGTGGCTCTGTCCCCTCTTGCCGCTGTATGGAACAAAATGATAATCGCCGTAACGGTCAAAGCTGTATTTCTCCAAAAGAAATTTCGGGACACGCTCAACACCATGCTGCCGGTCCCATTTGCCCAGCTCCGGGCAGGCGGTCCAGGTTTGGTAGCCGTTCATGAAGATCTTTTCTTCGTGCGTCATTGTCCACGGAAGCGCAGCAACCGCATTTTGCAGCACTCCGGCGGGCAGCTCTGCCCTCAGGCAGACGGCACCGCTGCGCGGGGTGATGGCTGCCGTGCCGTCAAACCGGCCGCTGTCTGTTGCGGCATACCACTGTATCTCAGCCATTTTGAGTTTCCTCCCTGTGAAGCGCAGCGCTGATTTCGGCTGCGCGGTCATCCGTCAGGGTGAACCTGCGGCGGAACAGTACAAGCGCCGCCGCAAGGACGGCCATGGGCAGAACGGTCATCATGAGCCGCAGCCCGAGCAGTGTACCGGCGCTCTGGGCAGCAACGGGGCCTGTCTCCTCGGCATTGCCGGACAGCCCGATCAGATCCAGGCCGATGCCGGTCAGAAAAACCGCCACGCCGGACGCAGCCTTTACAACAAAGGTCTGCATCGAGAAGATAACGCTTTCCTCACGGCGCCCGGTCTTGAGCTGGCCGTAGTCCACACTGTTGGAGAGGAAAAGAGTCGTCAGTACGCTGAGCATGCCGTTGCAGGCAAACACCACCACGCCCGGCACGCAGAGCAGTGCCAGACTGCCGGAAAAGCCCGTCAGGCAAAGCAGGAGCAGCACAGCATAGCCGCCCAGCGCCAACCCCAGGCTTACCGTAAATACGGCAGTGTTGCTGAGCTTTTTGCGCAGCACCGGATAGAGGACCATCATGCCGAGGATCTGTGCCGCACCGCCGATGGTTGAGAACAGCGTGTAGCTGGCCTTCCAGCCTGTGCCGCCGAAATCGTACTTGAAGAAATAGATGATAAAGTTGGAGGTCAGATACAGCGCCGAGTTGATCAAAACGATGCTGCCTACGACCACAAGCGCCTGATCGTTGGAGAACAGCGCCTTGAACATCTCGCCGACGGTGGCGGTCTTTATCTCGGCGCTGCCGGTCTCCTTGACGCTGGCGCAGCAGATCGCCTCGGTAACCACAAAGATGACAGCCACGAGCAGTGCTACCCAGCGGAAGCCGGTGCGCTCGCTGTCGCCGCCTAAAGCACCAACCAGCAGCATGGTAAACATTGCAATGAGCGCCGAGCCGACGCCCGCACAGGTGCGGCCTACGACCGACAGGTTTTCGCGGTCGGCCGGGGTGCGGGTCACAGCGGGGATCATAGACCAGTAAGGAATGTCCATCATCGTGTAGGTGACGCCCCACAGTATGTAGATGACGCTGAAGTAGACCATCATGTCGGCACCCTCCAGCACCGGCGCGGCAAACAGCGCGTAGAGAACCACTGCATTCAGGACGGTGCCGCTGAGGATCCACGGACGGAACCGTCCCCAGCGGGTGCGGGTCTTGGCCACCAGCACCCCCATAAAGGGATCGTTGAAGGCGTCAAACACACGCGCGATCATCAGGATCAGGCCGACAAAGGTGGCAGGCAGGCCCAGCACATCCTGATAATAGTACATGACATAGGAGGCAGACAGCGCGTAGACCATATCCTTGCCCACTGCGCCGATGCCGAAGGCGGCTTTTTGCTTTGTTGTCAGTTCCATACTGCACACTCCTTCTTTGTGACGGTAAATTCTACGGTGGCAGGCGCACACTGCGGGGCCGAGACGGTCAGCGCGGCTGTACCTGTCTGCCCGACTGTGCGCAGATAAGTCCCGCCCATGCCGCCCTCGGCGGTTGCCGCTGCAGGGCCGACCAGGGCGGCGGCACCGGTCACGGCAAAGGTCAGCGGCAGCTGTGCATAGACGGCGGGGCTGCCGTTTTCATCAAGGATCCGCACCCGAACTCCGGCCATATCGTAGGTGTCACCCTCCTGCAGGACGGTGGCGGAGGGCGTCACCTCAAGATGCAGTCGGTGGCTGGGGCAGAGCGTGACGCTCTTTACCACGGTATCCCCGTTTTTGGCGTCGAACCGCCAACGCGTAGCCGCGCCGCCCCAGTTGCCGACATACTTGCCGTACAGCGCCACACCGTCCGCAAAGCTCATCTTATAGCGCACCATGCACCACGCCAGCTTCAGCTTGTAGCGCAGCGGCAGCCCGGCCAAGCCGTAGCGCCCGGCTGCAAGCAGACAGTCGCGCAGCGTATCGGCCTTGGCCTTGTCAAAATGCTCCTGCGTTTCAAGCAGGACACCGATTGTGTCATCCACGGTCAGCGGCGGGTGCGGCAGCGCCGTCCAGCCGCTTTTGTGCAGGGTCGTCACAAACACATCGTTTTTGTAAAGATCCACCCGCTCGGCGTTGGTAAACACATAGACCGTGCCGATTTGCCCGGCAGGATAGTCACCGATGTCCATCGCGGAGCTGACCGTCAGCACCGGCTCCTCCCCGCCCTGCGA
>OHYE01000767.1_pt1 | contig 15304 bp, 9 predicted proteins | sample 1580141 | NCBI WGS metagenome assembly OHYE01 (sample SAMEA3882530, study PRJEB24775) | human gut metagenome | biome: human-associated habitat; feature: intestine environment; material: feces | place: Netherlands | collected 2009/2010 | reverse complement strand
GCCCCTTCGGCAGCGGCAGCTGACAAAGTATGCCGTTTACCTCTCTGTCATTATTAAGCTCGTCTATAAGTGCGAGCAGCTCCGCCATAGACGTATCTGCCGGCAAAGCATATTCGCGTGAGATTATACCGACGGCCTCGCACGCCTTTTTCTTATTGTTTACGTATGTCCTTGAGGCGGGATCGTCGCCCACTATTATAACAGCAAGGCAAACGGAAACGCCTTTTTCCTTTAATTCAAGGCACTCCTTTTTTATACCGTCCTTCAAAAATGCGGAAACGGCTTTACCGTCAATTATCGTCGCCATCGTTTTTGCGCTCCTTTTGTCTCATCATCTCGCGGCGTTTTTCCGCGCTGATTTTATTTTTCTTTTTGTCCTCATTGCCGTCCTTTAACGCGTCCGATTTTTCGGCATCCTCGCGCACCTCTACGGGTGAAAACGGTTTGGGATGTTTTTTCAGCGAAACAAGCTTTGCCGTAAGTATCGCTAAGCAAACGACAGCTATAACCATTGACAAAAGCTGTGAAACACGAAGATTTGACGAGCCTATATAAAGACTGTCCGTGCGAAGTCCCTCGACCACCGCTCTCTCCGCTCCGTATATAACGCCGTAGCAAAGTATGAGCTGCCCGCTGAATTTGTAGAATTTGCGACAAATGATATATATTACCAAAAAGCCCAAAAGGCACCATACGGATTCATACAGGAACGTCGGGTGAACGGGAACATTCGGAGACATCTCTATGCCCTTTGCCCTGAACAGAGCCTGATTTGACACTATGTAATCGACAACCTTGGAGCTTGTCATGCCCCACGGCATTGTCGTATTTGTACCGAACGCCTCTTGATTTGCATAATTGCCCCATCTGCCGATGCCCTGGCCTATCAAAAAGCTCATTCCGGCAAGGTCAAGTAGCTTTAAAAAGTCCATTTTATCGACCTTACAGGTTATGGCTGCGGCGATTATTCCGCCGATAAGTCCGCCGTAGATTGCAAGCCCGCCGTTCCAAATTTTCGGAATTTCCGAAAGATTTTGGCTGTAATAATCCCACTCAAAGGCTACATAGTAAAGCCTTGCACCTATAATTCCGCCTATCGTTCCGTACAGCAGCACGTCAAGCATTTTGTTTAAATCCATCTTCCACTTGTAAGCCATTCTGCCGCCGAAAAGCACCGCGAGCAAAAAGCCGAACGCTATAATAAGCCCGTAGAATTTAATGCTGAACGTAGAAGAACCGATATTGAACTCTACAAAGGTCGAATACACATTGAACGTGTGGTCTATTCCGGTAAATTTTACCGCCGTGCCGTCGGTCAAAAAAGTCATATCTTCTTTTCTCCTTTAATTGCTCTTTATAACCGAGAGCACGCAGTTTTCGGTGTCAACGGAGCTTAAAAGTCTCTTTTCAACATCTTCCTTGGTGAGATTTTCAAGCACCTCCATTCCCGAGAAAACAGTCTCTCCGTTAAAGGTCGCCGATACCATCTCGTTGGCAATAGACTCTATATCGTTAAAATCGAACACCGCTCTGCCATACAGCTTGCGGCGTATGCGCTCGAAATCCTTTTCGTCCACGCCGTCCCTTTTAAGCTCGTTTATCTTACCGGAGATCAGCTCTCTAACCTTTTCGGGGTCGCGGCTCTCGCCGGAATATATCTGGCAGGCATAACCGTAGCCCTCAAAAAATTCAAAGCCGAATGCGGTGTTTATAAGCCCGTCGGAGAGCATATCGGAATAAAGCTTTGACGTCTTGCCCGCAACAAGCTCAAGAATTATATTACTGCATATAACGTCTTTAAGACTGCGCTCCGGGGTTTTAACATCCTCCTTGTAGCCGAGTGCAAAAACCGGCGTGGCTACGGGTAAAAACTCCTCCACGTAGCTTTCGCAGACCTCTTTCGGCTCCTCGTGGAATTTTCTCTCAATCTTTTTTTCGGGCTGCTTTTTAAGCACCTTGTCAGCTACTGACAAAACCGTGTCAACATCCACATTGCCCGCGACGCAGAGCACCATATTCGAAAGATTGTAAAAGGTGCCGTAGCATTTGTAGAGCAGCTCCGCCGTTATGTGAGATATAGACTCCACGGTTCCGGCAATGTCTATTCTCACGGGATGCTTTTTGTACATTCCGCGAAGCATGCCGAAGAGCACCTCCCAGGACGGCTCGTCCTGACACATTTTAATTTCCTGACCGATTATGCCCTGTTCCTTTTCAACTGTTTCGGGCGTAAAATACGGATGGGTTACAAAGTCGAGTAAAATTTCGAGAGAGCCCTTAAAGTCGCCCGAGCATGAAAACAGATAACAGGTCTTATCAAAGCTCGTATATGCGTTAGCGCTTGCGCCCGTTGCGGCGTAACGCTGAAATGCGTCGAGATCCTCGCTCTCAAAAAGCTTGTGCTCAAGAAAATGCGCTATACCCTCCGGTACTTCGGTAAACTCTTTTTCGCCCGAAAGCTTAAACTGCGTATCTATGGAGCCGTAGCGCGTACCGAACATGGCATATGACGACGCATAGTTCTTTTTTGGATACACAAGAATTTTAAGCCCCGACTGATGCTTTATTTCGTAATAGCTCTCACCGAGCTTTTCGTTTTTGATTTCTGTGACGTTATTCATCTGCGCCGTCCTCCTTATCCGTTCCCGCAAGCATATAAACGGTATCGAGCGAGAGCGCGCAAGCCGTTTTCTTTACGTCGTCCCTTGTGACCGCAAGGAAGTTTTCTATTGCCTCATCCGGCGTTACTATATCGCCCGTCAGCTGCGTGCCGTAATATATGTCAAGCGCATCGGGAGTATCGTTGAAGCTGCGGTATGCGTCGCATATGGCTTTTTTGGAGGCTTCAAAATCCTCGTCCGAAAATTCGCCGTTCTTCATAATGTCAAGCTGCCTGTTTATTTCGTCAAGCACCTTTTGCCTGTTTTCTTTTTCGATTCCGCTCTGTATAACGATTATGCCCTTGCCTCTTATAAGCCTTGCCGAGCAATAATAGCAAAGGCTGAGCTTTTCGCGTACATTCATAAAAAGTCTCGAATACGGGCCGCCGCCGAAAACGTCCGTCATAATCCGGCGCGAATAAAAGTCGTCGTTTTCATCGGTCATACCGCCTCTGAAGCCGAGAACAAGCTTGCTCTGATTCATGGTAAGCTCCTCGGTAAGCTCGGTTAAATCCTCCGCCTCTTCGACAAAAACGGTCTCCGGCTCATACGGCGTTCTCTCGCCGACGTCCGAAAAAGCCTCGCGTAATTTCTTTTTACAATCGTCCTCCGAAATATTGCCTATGGCGTTCAGCTGAATTATGCCGTTTTTCAGCATAAATTTCCACGCGGCAAGCAGCGATTGCGGAGTGACCTTTTTCACGTTTTCGAGAATTTCATTTTTGGTAAGTCCGTAGATTTCGTCGGCACACATCGTCTCGAGCATACGAGTCATCGCATATGAACGTTTATCGTTGATTTCACTCTCAATATCCTCTGCGGTAAGACGTATTTCCGTTGACAGCTGCTCCGGTGAAAATCCGTTTTCGTCCGCCGACGGTTTTGTAAGAAGCGACAAAAGCAACTCCAGCGACGCGCCCGTGACGCTCTTGCCGTCAAAGGTGAGACTGTCGTCTATGCAGGTTATCGAAAGCTGTATACGATAATTCTCGCCGTGTCTTGAAATGCTGCCCGACAAAAGTGCGCCGTAAAGCTCCTCCAAGCGTGAGTTCAGCTTTATAAGCGAATCGTATTTTTTTGACGAATGCACCAAATACGATGACAGCACGGCATATTCTGCCGCATATTCACCCATCGGCACCAATACGTTAAGCGTAAGGCACGCCGTTTTGAACATATCGGTTTTTACGGTCAAAAGCCTTATTTTATCTTCGGTAACAGAAAGCTTTGGAGTAATTTCCATATTGCGAGAACGCCTCCGAAATAGTTTTTTGAAAGCACCTCGCCCCGAGTGCTGTTTTTCTCGCGGCAAGGCACGGCTTTTAAAGCCTATAATTATTTATTATTGTATCATATAAGTGGCGAAAATTCCACAGCTTTATAAAAAATTTAATTACCGTAATCCCAAAAATCCGCAGTATTTTTATTTTTTTCGCGGCGGCAAACAAAATCGGCTTTTTGAAGTTAATAATCACATTAAACACGTGCGGCTTATGATGTTCAAGCAGACATTGTTAAAAAATAAACAAACGCGTGATAAAGTGTATTAAATCGGCGAAACAGGCTTAGTTCGGTTTACAAAAAAATATATTTATGCTATAATTACGGCACAAAATGCGGCAAAATAATATTAACTATACCGCATTCCACGGAGGACTTACGAATTATGTCAGATTCACACAAGCTGCAAAGAGCAGCGGTTAAAGTAACGCTTGACAAGGTAATGAAATACATTGACAAGAATCCGCAGGAAAACATCTGCAAAATGCTGTCGGTGGCGGAAAAGCTCACCAAAAACATATTCCCCGCAGGCAATCTTAAAAAGATGAGGGAAGTCGTCCGGGATGATAATAATGTATGGACCAAGTACGCCCTCGGCATTTTAAACGACATTGACCGCGATGTAATCAAAAAAATGATTATGGCGTTCGGCTTTGACGCAGGCTACTACGGCACAAAGACCGTTCGCAGAAATCGCGAAAAGCTTCACTGCAACGTGCCGTTCATAATCCTTTTTGACCCCACGAGCGCGTGCAACCTCCACTGCAAGGGCTGTTGGGCTGCGGAATACGGCCACAAGCAAAGCCTTACGAACGAAGAGATGCAGAGCATTGTCTCTCAGGGCAAGGCGCTCGGCACTCATGTATATATGCTCACCGGCGGCGAGCCGCTCATACGCAAAAACGACATAATAGAGCTTGCCGCAAACAATCAGGATTGCGTATTTTTAATCTATACAAACGCAACGCTTGTAGACCAAAAATTCTGCGATGACCTTAAAAGAGTCGGCAACGTCGCCCTTGCCATGAGCATTGAGGGCACGGAGGAGTCAAACGACTGGCGCCGCGGCGAGGGAGCTTACAATGCTACACTCAAGGCTATGGAGCTTCTTAAAAAGAACAAGTGCCTCTTCGGCATTTCGGTCTGCTACACGCGCAAAAACGACGAATACGTAACGAGCGACGATTTCATCGACAAGATGATAGAAAACGGCTCGAAATTCGCATTTTATTTCAACTATATGCCCGTGGGTCACGGTGCCGACAAGGAGCTTATCCCGACTCCCGACCAGAGGGAATATATGTACCGCTGGCTTCGCAAAATGCGTAACGGCAAAACGGGCAAGCCGATGTTCGTTATGGACTTCCAGGACGACGGCGAATATGTCGGCGGCTGCATAGCGGCAGGCAGAAACTATTTCCACATAAATTCCGCAGGCGACATAGAGCCGTGCGTATTTATACACTATTCCGATACAAATATACGCACTCACACGCTCCTCGAGGCACTCAAGAGTCCGCTCTTTACCGCATATTACAAGGGTCAGCCGTTTAACGACAATCATTTAAGGCCCTGTCCGATGCTCGAAAATCCCGAGCTTTTACGCAAAATAGTAAAGGAGAGCGGAGCGCATTCCTCGGACCTTTTAAACAAAGAGGATGTCGATGAGCTTTGCGATAAATGCGTAGACTTTGCAAAGGAATGGGCACCGCGTGCCGAAGAGCTTTGGAATTCCACAAAGCACCGCGAGACGCACACACAGTACTACCGCGACACCGAAGAGGGCAAACGCGAATTCGGCTGCTCCGGCAACTGCGCCTACTGTGCTTCGCACGCCGCAGAAGCTTCCGATTCGGAAAAGAAAGCGGACTGAAACCAAGAGCTTTAATAAAGCATAAAGACCGGCTGCAGCATTTTGTTACAGCCGGTCTTTCAATTAAGCACCTTTCTGTGCAAATCCGTATATCAAAGAAATCTCCCCGCAATACCGTGAACAACGAAAACAGACTGAGGGATTAAAAAGTAATTTGCTTTCTATTTAAATTCCATAAATCCCTATGGAATCCCTCCGAGTTGCCTTAACGAGGCCCACCTCCCTTTACAAGGGAGGCAATGGCGCAGGTGACTGAGGGATTGTTCAGGCTCCCTCAAATAGGGTGATTCCCCACGGTGTGGGGAAATGTCAAAAGGCTCCCTTGTAAAGGGTGATTCCCCACAGTGTGGGGAAATGTCGCGGAGCGACAAAGGGGACGGGCTCCCGTCAGGAGCTGGCTACGAACGAAGTGAGTAGACTGAGGGATTAAAAGGCAATGCGCTTTTTATTCAAATTCCATATACTCCCAAGAAATCCCTCCGAGTTGCCTTAACGGCAACCCACCTCCCTTTACAAGGGAGGCAATGGCGAAGAATTCGAGCCTCTTTGCCTTTTCAATATACAGAAAAAAGGTACCGGGAAAAACCCGATACCTTTGTTGTGAAGACAGGACAATAGAGATGTTTTTGCGTTTTCGCTGTCTTGATTTGAACACTCTCGGCACAATCATTTTACATTACTCCGTTTCTGTTTTCAAGTTTTTTTTACAGCGTAATTTCGATTTCGGTGCCTCCGATAAAGACCACCTTGATTTTCGCTTTTGACTCTACCGCTACGCAATCGAATATCTGCCGGACGACATAATCGGCAAGCAGTCTGATTTTCCTTTTACTCATATCGTTCAGTCCTTTCATTGTTATTCGTTTTTATTGATTTATTGATTGACTTGTAGTATAATTCTTGATATTCAGAGTTCAAAAAACATAATTTTTTTGCAAGCTGCAGGGGTGCATTCTATGGCGACAGTATTGTTGATTATAATATATATCGCTTTTATCGGCTTGGGGATACCGGACTCGCTTTTCGGTACGGCTTGGCCTGCCATATACTCCGACTTCGGTCTGCCTTTTTCATTCGGAAGCTTTGTTACGGTCATAGTGTCATGCGGAACTGTTATATCAAGCATTATCAGCTCTAAAGTAATCGCCAAGCTCGGAACCAATAAGGTTTCGGCATACAGCACGCTTCTGACAGCGATTGCCTTACTTGGCTATTCTTTTGCGCCGAATTTATGGGTGATGTGCTTTTTATCTGTTATACTCGGCATCGGTGCCGGCTCAATAGATGTAGCACTGAATAACTATGTTGCTCTGCATTATTCCCCAACACATATGAGCTTTCTGCATTGCTTTTACGGCGTCGGCGTATCCGTAAGCCCCTACATTTTATCACTTGTTATTGCAGGCAAATCCGGTTGGCGAGGCGGATACAGAATTACTTTTATCATTCAGCTTGCCATAGCTGCGCTGTTGTTTATATCGCTTCCTTTATGGCATAAAGTGCATGGTGCTGAAAAAAGCACGGATGAAGCCGAATTTAAAAGCTTATCGCTTAGAAGCATATTGAAAATTCCGGGCGTAAAAATGATGTGCGGACTGTTTATCACCTCCTGTGCAATAGAATGCACCTGCGGCGGATGGGGCAGTACATTTCTTGTGGAATACAAGCATTTGTCCCCGGAAAAGGCAGCTCGAATTATAATGATATACTATGTCGGGTTGACTCTCGGACGGTTTTTGTCCGGCGTGTTGGCAACAAGATTGCATAGCTGGAAAATAATAAAGCTGGGGCAGATCGTATTAGGTGCAGCCCTGTTGCTTTTGGTTCTTCCGAGCAATGTATATCTGTGCGCCGCCGGAATGTTTTTAATTGGACTCGGAAACGGTCCGCTGTTCCCGAATTTTAATTACCTTACACCCGAAAACTTCGGCAGCGATATTTCACAGTCTGTCATCGGAATTCAAATGGCATCGGCATATATCGGAATCATGCTCGCTCCCGCACTTTGCGGATTACTCGGTCAGACATTCGGTATGGTTATTTTCCGGTTTTACCTGATACTGTTTTATGTTGTCATGATACCCTTGACGATTCGTGTAAGAGCGGTGCTAAAGAAAAACACAAAACAGAGTTAATATCATAAACAGTACCCTTATCAACAAAATTTTACTTTTGCAATTATATTTTTCATCGCCTCCGGAAATAAGAAAGCCGCCTGATTCTCAAAAGAAAACCAAGCAGCTATGTATGTGTTTTATTCAATTGGTCGGATCGGAATTAATTATACCACCGAATTATGAAAAATTCTACCGCCATGTTCAGTGTGGCAGGATCACTCTTCCGCAGAAGTACTCTATGATGGGGTTTGTTATAAGCCTGAATGCCTTGTTTCAAGCGGTTTTGGGGCGTAGAAAAAGTCCGCCGCAATTCTATTGAAATTACGGTGGACTTATGGTGGACCTGAAGAGATTCGAACTCTCGACTTCTACAATGCGAATGTAGCACTCTCCCAGCTGAGCTACAGGCCCGTGAACCCAATTATTATAACACGCGACGGGTAGTAGGGCAAGAGCTTTTTGAAATTTCTCGCATTAAAAATGCTGTTTTAAATTTTACGCCGCAAAGCAGACTCCTTTATCGGCAGTTTGACAAGCCGACAAAGTCCCGTGCAAAGTGATTTTGCACGGGACAGCTTTTTTATTTCTGCTTTTTCTTAATCTTGTTAAGGCTTGCGTTGATTTCAAGGATTTGTTCCTTTGTAAACAAGCCGCCTGCCATCATACATACGCGCTTGACGCTGAAGCCCTTGCCCATTTCTATTATACTCTTGTTGATTTTCATACCCTTTGCCATATCCGCCATACCGCCTGTGGACTTGCCCTTGTTCTTTTTCATATTGGCACGAACCATTTTGAGAATTTTCAAAGCGAGCAATTTGCCCTTTGCGGTAGCCAAAATATCGCCTATGGTGTCGTTTACGCTCATATATCCCGGCGGAGTCTCGATTTCAAACCAGTTGATAACCGCGCCCTCCTCCTGCAATACATAGTCGGGATTCGCCTTATCGACCTTGCGTATGCGGCTCTCGTCGGTGCAGTCGCCTGCCTTTGCCGTAAGCACGGTTTCGCCCTCGTTCGGTACCGAGAAGTAAAAGAACGGAAATTCCCCGCGCTTTTGCACGCCGAGGCTCTTGCCGTTTGCAAAAAGCTCAACGGACGGCTCGTTTGTATAAACCGTGACGCTCGTCACGTTTTCTGGGCGGTCAATATAGCGTTTACCGCAGATGTGCACAAACGGTTCATCCGACAACCACGCCTTATATGCATAAAAAGAGTCCTTTTTATATTTCCTGTCGAACGTAACAAGGCCCTTGTGATTCATTCCGTTCTCGCCGCCCTCGCTGCGTGCGTCTGCGGCAAAGTCAAACATATTCCAGACGTGAGTTGACCAAAGCCACGGGCGAACGGCAATCTGACGAATTACATCCTCGTGATATTTTGCCTGATATTCCTCGGTGTAATCGCCCTGCTGCGGGTCGGAGGTATGCCAATTAAGAGCCTCGCAGCCGTATTCGCTCATACCGACGGCACGGTCGGGATATTTTTTATGGAACTTATCGAACCACGGCCCGTACATATCGGTCTTGCCGCCGTACCAACCGAAATAGTGATTGTAAGACAAAACGTCGGGAATCCTAACATACTCCTCGCCCGGGTCGCACATACTGAGCACCGCTATTGTGGTGGGGCGCGTCGGGTCGATTTTATGCACCAAATCATTGAGCATACGGTGATTTTCGATAATCGACGAATCAGACGCACCGTTCATGGTAATTTCATTTGACAAGCCCCAAACTATTATGCTCGGATGATTTATATTCTGATAAATCAGCTCCTTCATCTGGCTTACGGTATTTTCTCTGCCGCCCGGCATATGCCGCGAAATGTACGGTATCTCGGCCCAAACCGCCATACCGCGCTCATCGCATAGGTCATAAAAGACTCTGCTGTGCTGATAATGTGCAAGCCGTATGGTATTAGCACCCAATTCGCATATCAAATCCATATCCTCACGGTGCTCCTTTTCGGTGAGCGCGTTGCCGATACCTGGTCTGTCCTGATGCCTCGAAACACCGCGCAGAGGGCAAGACTTACCGTTGAGGATAAATCCCTTTTGCGGGTCTATGGAAAAGCTGCGGCAGCCGAACCTTACCGAAATTTCGTCTGTTTTTTCTCCGTCCTTCAAAAGCTCCGCTGTAAGAGAGTAAAGATACGGGTCCTGAGTGCCGTTCCACAGATGCGCGTTTTCGATTTCTATAACCGTCTTTCCGTCGGACGCATCGACGCTCTTTTCGCCCACGGGCTTTTTATCCGCGTCCGTCACGACAAAACGAACGGAGCAGTCCTGCGGATTTGTGACCCTCGCGGTTATATTGACAGCTGCGGACAAGCCGCTTACCTTCGGGGTTATCATAATTCCCGACGAGCCGTAAAACTCAAGGTCAAAGTGGCTTTCATCGACTCCGATAACCGTTACGTCGCGGTAAATTCCGCCGTAAAACGTAAAGTCGGCAACCTGCGGATACACCGTGTCGTTCGGGCTGTTATCGGCGTAAACCGTGAGTATGTTTTCGTCCGAAATTTCCGGAATCCTTACACGGAATGCAGAATATCCGCCGTCGTGTGAACCTATTTTTTCGCCGTTCCACCAAACCTCGGCACTGCTGTTTACACCGTCAAACTGAATGTAGTGCACGGGCTTTTCGCCCAAATCCGCTTTTTTAAGCAGCTTTACATAGCAGCATTTGCCCCTGTAATAATCGTTTCCGCCGTCCTGACCGTCGGTGCCGTTCCAGGTGTGCGGCAGGTTGACGCTCTCCCAATCCTCCGGCAGAGTTTTAGGCACAGGCTGCTCTTTTTTTGAAAAAAGCCAATTTTTGTTTATATTTATTACTTCTCGCATAGCTTTCCTCCGTGGAAATTATAAAATCACTCTTGTGTTTTTTCTTTTTTATCTTTACCGTCTTTGCCGTTTTCCTGTGCGTTATCGTCAAGAGTATACAAAAACAGCATACTCAAAAAGCTGATGATCGCACCGATAAAAGGAAGAAATGCGGTCACGAAATATATTTTTTCGGGAACGCCCGGTGCCTGCTCAAGCGCGCCGAGGTTCTGATTGTAGCCGGTTGCGCCTATTGCGTAGCTTACTACCGCGGCTCCTACGCCCTGCGCGATTTTACGGAAAAGAGAATAGGTTGCATATATGGAGCTTTCCTCACGACGCCCCGTTTTTTTCTCCTGATAGTCGATGCAATCCGCAACGAGTGCCCACATAAGTGTGAGGTAAAACGCCGCGCCGAACATTGAAACGGCTACGAGGGCTATCCAGACATAGGGATTTTTTATTCTTACAAACGCCGCAATCCCTGCCGAAAGAGCCGACAGTAAAAACGGGTATGTGCAAAGCTGCTTTTTGCTGAATTTTTTAAGCATGGGCTTTGCAAGGACTATTCCGAGTGCTATGGGGCAGCCCGCAAGCATGGAGGCAATCGTTATAAGCTTCGTGTTTTTAAAATAGCACATAAACACGTACGGCATTGATGTGGTTACGGTCATCATAAGTGCTAAGTAAGCGACGGTGCTTATGGTGGCACCCATCATCGGCTTATTCTTAAAGAATGACTTCAAAGTGGCAAAATAGTTGAATTTCTGCTTTTCCGAAGCGACGGCAGGTGCCAAGCGTTCGGTTGTCATACGTCTGAGCAGCCAGAATGAAACAAGCCCTATGGCTCCCATAACGCCTACAAAAACGATAAACAGCTCACCTCTGGGGTTATCGTTTTTATCATAAACCAAAAGAGGCAGTAATATCATGATCGGAATCTGAGCACACATAGCGCCGATACTGCGCCACGTTGACAGCGCGGAACGACCGTCGGGGTCGTTTGTGATGCAGCTCTGCATAGAGCCGTAAGGCACGTTTACGCTTGTGTAGGCAACGCTCCAAAGGCAGTATATGCCGAGGCACATAGCAATTTTCACTCCGTACGGGGCATTCGGCGCATAGATAAACAAAGCTATGCTTGAAAGAAGCAGTACGGGGCTTGCCCATTTTATCCACGGCTTAAATTTACCGTCTTTTCCCGGCTTTGTCGCGTCGCAAAGACCGCCTATAATTGGGTCGTTTATCGCGTCGAAAATTTTACCGAGCAAAATGAGAATCGCAAAATGCTTCGGGTTTATCTTCATACAAGTAACATAGAACAGCATAAGATAGCTGTTTATGAACGCAAAGCTCATATTACAGCCGAAGTCACCGAAAGCATAGCCGATTTTGTCGCGCATGCCGAACGGGCGCAGGGTTTTGCCGTTGTCCATAAGGGACACCTCCGAATTCTCTGTGTCTTTCGGACAATGTGACTTGCGCCGAGTCTTTTATGAATTACCGTCCTTCGGTGCAAAGCGATTTTGTCCTTATTTTGTATAACACTATTATATATGATATCCAAAAAAAATCAATATAAAGCAGAGACGTTAGGCTAATTTGTCAGCTTTTAAGGCGAAAAAAGGAACTGTTTTGGGTAAAAGCCCATTGCGGTTCCGTTTGTTTATGAATGTGCTTCAAAAAACGCGAGCATTTCATCAATCGTTTCCGCGCTTTCGGGAAGATCGGGATAGGCGACGCTCGTTATATGCCCCGACGAACGGTTCACGGTAAGCTGCCAATCGTGATACATATGCTCCTTGCCCTTTTCCGTCAAAAGCTTATCGAGGTCATCCGAAGCAGAGTGCAAAAAGTCCTTGACACTCGTCACAATATATGCCGGCGGAATGTCGGATTTATCAATTATCTCCTCGGGCTGCAAATACGGATAATACGGCGAATTTTTATAATCGTAGCCGAGATAGCACGATAAAAGCGCGCTGTTAACGCCGTTTTTCATATCAAACATTCCGGAAATCAACCCTATCGCTTTTATGTTGAGTCCGGTATCCGAAACGCCGTAAAGCGATTTTAATTCGTCGCTCGTATTTACCGCCGCGGTGTAAAATGCAAGCTGACCGCCGGCAGAATCACCTGCAACAAAGACTCTGTCAAGGTCAAAGCCGTAAGCCTCGCCGTTTTCCGCCACCCAGCGGTACGACGCCATAACATCGCTCACCTGCGTCGGGTATGTTACGTCGGGACACAGAGAATAATTTATACACACAACTATATATCCTCTTTTCGCAAGACGCGACGCATAGACGCGATTAACCTCTTTTTCCGCATACATAAGTCCGCCGCCGTGTATGTCGATTATCACCGGCAGCTTTTCTGCGGCATTTTCGGGATAATAAATATCAAGAAGATGATATTTGTTGCCGTCCGAAATATAAGGTATATCTTTTTTCACCGTCACGCCTGCGGATTCCGACTGTTTTTTCAGCCTGTTTGTGTCGTAATAATCCATATAATTCCACAGCACCTCGGCGGCAGACGCCACAAAGCCGTCGTTTTTAAGCACGCCGTCGGCGGTTGGGTCGGTTTTTACGGTATCCGCGTCCAATTTAAACAGCCCGTCAAATATATTTTTAAATCTGACTTCAAGCTCGCCCGTGTCAACATCGTTTCCCGACAAAACGTCCCCCACAAGGCCGTAAAGGTCGGTAAACAGCGCAGTAAGTTCATTTTTGACGTCTATACCGGCGTTTTCGGAAGCGTTGATTTTATCGTCAACGGCAGCCTTCGGCGACTCCACGCTTTCACGAAAGAAGCCGTCGGGAGGCATTTTATTGCACGAAGAGGAAGCGTCGGCACGTAAAAGTGCTGCCGCTTCCTCTTTTTTTGCTATTGAGCCGCACTGCAAAGCGACAAGCAAGGTTGCCGCCGCCAGCAGTATAACGGCCGTAATTCTTTTTAAACTGTCCTTCATATAAACATTTGTCATTTACCGAGCGCCGAAAACAGCGAGCCTATAAACACAAAGAAGTCCGCAACGCGCGCTTTTGTATTTTTGTGACAGCTTATCCGCAAAAATCGAAAAACGATATATCATTATTTAGCGACAATATTGACAAGCTTGCCCTTTACATAGATTTCCTTGATGATATTTTTACCCTCAAGAGCGGCAGCTATGCCTTCGTCATTCTTTGCGAGAGCTATTGCCTTATCGCTTTCAATGTCGGTGGGAACAGAGAGTCTCGCTCTTATCTTACCGTTTATCTGGACTACTATTTCAACGGTGCTGTCAACACATTTAGCCTCGTCAAAGCTCGGCCACTTTGCATCCTTTGCAAGCATTTCGCCGTAACCGCAATTCGCCCACATCTCCTCGGTGACGTGCGGTGCAAACGGGTTCACGAGAATAATAAGCGTTTTGAGCTCGGCACGGTTGATTTTACCGATTTCGTAAATTTTGTTGAGCAGCGTCATAAGAGCGGCTATTGCCGTGTTATACTTCATCTGCTCTATGTCCTCGGAAACCTTTTTGACGGTCTTGTGCATAGCGCTCATAAGCTCTTTTGAATACTCGTCGCCGTCCGTCAGGATTTCCTGAAGATTAAATACTCTGTCGATAAATCTCTTGCAGCCCTTAACGCTCGATTCGCTCCACGGAGCAGCCTGCTCATAGTCGCCCATAAACAGAACGTAGGTGCGCAGTACATCGGCGCCGTATACATCGACTACCTCGTTGGGGTCTATTACGTTGCCGCGTGATTTACTCATTTTAACTCCGTCCGGTCCTAAGATAAGACCCTGAGCGGTGCGCTTTTGATACGGCTCCTCATACGGCACTACGCCGAGGTCATAGAGGAATTTATACCAGAATCTTGAATATATCAAGTGGCGTGTAACGTGCTCCATACCGCCGTTGTACCAGTCTACCGGCATCCAGTATTTAAGCTTGTCATAGTCGGCAAAGGTCTTATCGTTGTGCGGGTCAACATATCTTAAGAAGTACCACGAGGAGCCTGCCCATTGAGGCATGGTGTCCGTCTCGCGCTTTGCGTCGCCGCCGCAGACGGGGCACTTGCAGTTTACAAACGAGTCAATCTTTGCAAGAGGGCTCTCGCCGTCCTGACCGGGTTCAAAGTTTTCAACATTCGGAAGCTTCAGCGGAAGCTCGTCATACGGAACGGGAACCATTCCGCACTTCGGACAGTGGATGATCGGAATAGGCTCGCCCCAGTAGCGCTGACGGTTAAACGCCCAATCCTTCATCTTATACTGAACTCCGCCCTCACCGATGCCTTTTTCGGTGAGATAATCTATCATCTTTTTGATGGAATCCTTTTTATTATCCATACCGTTAAGGAAGCCGGAATTTACCATTTCGCCGTCGCCGGTATATGCCGCCTCATCGATATTTCCGCCCTTTATAACTTCGATAATGTCTATACCGAATTTCTTGGCGAAATCATAGTCGCGGTCATCGTGAGCCGGCACAGCCATTATTGCGCCCGTGCCGTAGCCCATCATTACGTAGTCGGAAATATAAACCGGTATT
>OHYE01000725.1_pt1 | contig 15967 bp, 11 predicted proteins | sample 1580141 | NCBI WGS metagenome assembly OHYE01 (sample SAMEA3882530, study PRJEB24775) | human gut metagenome | biome: human-associated habitat; feature: intestine environment; material: feces | place: Netherlands | collected 2009/2010 | reverse complement strand
CGAGCCGCTGTTTGTCGGCGTGCTCAAGGGCTGCTTTGTGTTTATGGCCGACCTGATGCGCAGCGTGACCATCCCGTGCTCGGTCGATTTCATGGCTGTGTCGTCCTACGGCAACCAGACCACGACCACCGGCGCTGTGAAGATCAACAAGGACCTGAATCAGGACATCGAGGGCCGTGACATCATCCTCGTTGAGGACATTCTCGACAGCGGCATCACGCTGCACTATCTCAAGGACTATCTCAGCGTCCGCCGGCCTGCCTCCATCACCATTGCCACCTTGCTCGATAAGCCCGCCCGCCGCAAGGCGCCGATCCACGCCGCCTATGCCGGCTTTGAGGTGCCGGACGCGTTCGTCGTCGGCTATGGGCTCGATTACGCAGAAAAATACCGCAATCTCCCGTACATCGGCGTGCTCAAGCCGGAGGTCTACTCCACCTGAGCGCCCGGTGCGGATCCCATAAAGGATGTGATTTGATTTGAAACCTGATAAGAACCGTGCCAGAGGCATCGGGTTCTACCTGCTGATCGGCGTGATCATTCTCGCCGTCATCTTCTATCTGACCACACCGGCAGAGCAGAAGGAATACACCTATTCCGAGATCGAGGAACTGTTCCGCCAGGAGCAGGTCAAGTCGTTCTGCCTCGAGGGAGATGAGCTCACGCTCAATCTCTATTCTCCGGACAGCGATGGCAATACGACGATCAAAAAGACGCTGTCGAATCCCACCTGGTTCCGCGAGGATCTGGGGGATCTGATCGAGCAGCAGACCGCCAGCGGCGTGCTGACGGAGTATGATTACGTCAAGGGCTGGACGGCGCCGTGGTGGATGTCCATCCTGCCGTACCTGATCACGATCGTGCTGTTCATCGGCGTGTGGTACCTGCTCATGAACAAGGCGGGCGGCGGCGGAGCGCCGGGCGTCGGCAAGTTCGGCAAGGCACACACGCGCACCGGCGAGGACAACCTCAAGAAGGTCACGTTTGCCGATGTCGCCGGCGCGGAAGAGGAAAAAGAGGAGCTGTCCGAGATCGTGGACTTCCTCAAGCGCCCGCAGAACTATACCGCGATGGGCGCGCGCATCCCCAAGGGCGTGCTGCTCGTCGGCCCTCCGGGCACCGGCAAGACGCTCATGGCCCGCGCGGTCGCGGGCGAGGCAGGCGTGCAGTTTCTGTCGATCTCCGGCTCTGACTTTGTCGAAATGTATGTCGGCGTCGGCGCGAGCCGCGTGCGCGACCTCTTCGCCGAGGCGTCGAAGGTCGCCCCCTGCATCATCTTCATCGACGAGATCGACACCATCGGCAAATCCCGCGACGGCGGGCGCTACGGCGGCGGCAACGACGAGCGCGAGCAGACGCTCAACCAGCTGCTCGCCGAAATGGACGGCTTTACGAATAACGAGGGCGTCATCGTCATGGCGGCGACCAACCGCGCCGACATTCTCGATAACGCGCTGCTGCGCCCCGGCCGCTTTGACCGGCGCGTGTATATGGGCCTGCCCGATATCAAGGGCCGCGAGGAGATCCTGAAGGTCCACGCCCGCGGCAAGCCGCTGGGCGACGATGTCGATCTCAAGAGCATCGCGCGCGGCACGGCCGGCTTTGCCGGCGCGGATCTGGAGAACCTCCTCAATGAGGCTGCCATCATGGCCACGCGCAGCAAGCGCCGCTTCATCATGCAGGCGGATATCGACGAGGCGATCCTGAAGGTCGTCATGGGTCCGGAGAAGAAGAGCCGCGTCGTGTCCGAGCGTGCGCGCCGCCTGACGGCGTACCACGAGTCCGGCCACGCGATCGCGTCGTTCTTCCTCAAGAACTCCGACCCCGTGCACTATATCACCATCATCCCGCGCGGCGCTGCCGGCGGCTTCACCTGGTATCGCAAGGCCGAGGACGCCGAGAACTTCACGTCCCGCGGCGAGATGTTTGACAGCATCGTCTCCGCGCTCGGCGGCCGCATTGCCGAGCAGCTCTTCCTTGACGATATCTCCACCGGCGCGTCCAACGATATCCAGCAGGCGACGAACATCGCCCGCGACATGGTCATGAAATACGGCATGTCCGAGAAGCTCGGCCCGATCTCGTTCGACGATTCGAGCCACAGCATCTTCATCGGCCGCGAAGAGCTATTCCGAGGAGACCGCCGCCACGATCGACGAGGAGGTCAAGCACCTGTTCGACCAGGCCTACGCCAAGTGCGAGGCGCTGCTGCGCGAGCACGCCGACCTGCTGACCGGCCTCGCGGAGTACCTGCTCATCCACGAGACGATCGAGGGCGATGACTTCCGCTATTACTGTGAGCACGGTGTGATGCCCGTCCACCCGGACGACACCATTGAGCCGCCGGCGAAGGTCATCCGCAGAATGGACGAGGCCCCCGAGACCCCGCAGCCGGACGCGGAAGCGCCGGCCCAGCCGGAGGCACCGTCCGCACCGGATGCGGACGCTCCGAACAGCGATCCCGGCGAGCAGCCGTAAGCCGTCCGCGCACAAAACACGATCACGATCAAAAGGCCGCAGCGCATATGCGCTGCGGCCTTCTTGCTGCCCGGCGCGCGGCGTATGCGCCGCACACTGTCCGGGGAAACAACGATATCTAAACGATATATAGAAGAGCCGCCCCCAGGAAAAGGGGCGGCTCTCGCTGTTGCTGCGGCGCGGACGCGGCTGCATCCGCGCCTTGAGTGGGGGGAAGGAAATAGGGGTGGATGTATAGAAAGGATGGTGTGTGGAGCGTGTTATGCGATCAGAAGGACGCCTTGATGTTGTTGATGGTCTCTTCGGCTTCCTTGACCATGCGGTCGAGCAGAACCTTGACCGGCACGACATCGTGCACGAGACCCATGCCCATGCCGGCGCAGAAGATCGCGCTGTCGACATTGCCGTCCTGGAAGGCTACGCGGGTCTTCTGGCCGGTGATGACGGGCATCTGCTCCTTGAGGATGTCCATCGGGCCCTTGCCGGTGCGCAGGCCGCGGTTCTCGATCTCGTTGGCGAGCAGGGAAGCGTTGTTCTTGGACACGCGCATCATGCTGCCGATGGTCTTCTGGCAGAGCACGGTGTCCTTTTCGGTGTGGTTGATGACCCACTGGCGGTGGTTGTCGGAGATCGGGCACTCATCGACGCACACGAAGCGGGTGCCCATGGCAACGCCGGAAGCGCCGAGCGCGAGCGCAGCCGCGAGGCCGTGGCCGTCCGCGATGCCGCCGGCGGCGATGACCGGGATCTTCATGTCCGCGGCGCAGCGGCGCGCGATGACGAATGTGCCCACGCCGTCAGCCGACGGATGGCCGCCGACCTCGTAGCCGGCGATGATGACGCCGTCGAGTCCCTTGCGCTCCATGCTCATGGAGACCTTGTAGTTCGGGCACTTGTGGAAATGACGCATGCCGGCGGACTTGATGTCGGCGATGAATTCGCGCGGATCCTCGGCGCTCGTCTCGATGGCGGCAACGTGCTTTTCGCCGCACAGACGGATGGTCTTGCGGATCTCCTCGTTGTCCAGACGCTGGGTCGGGGCGAGGGAGATGTTGACGATGTAGGGCTTGTTGGTCAGGCTGTTCATCTCGTCGAGCGCGTCGGCGAACTCGTCGAGCGTCGGCCAGCAGGTGACGTTGATGGTGCCGATACCACCGGCGTTGCACACGGCGGCCGCGAGCTGCGGCACGGCCAGCCACTGCATGCCGCTCTGGACGATCGGGTACTCAATGCCAAACATTTCAGTCAGTTTTGTTTTCATGTATGCTACCTCCTAATGATGTTTAATGGTTTGAAAAAATGCGTCTGTCGCCTTGCTAATCAAAAATATATCAAAGCGGGGCGGGGGTCTCAACAGTATTCAGACCAAAGTTGCGGCCGGGCGCAGCGACGTGTTTTGGAGGAAATGTACAAAGCGCGTACGGCTTGCAAAAAACGGATAACGCAGCGCAATGCGCACCCGTTTTTGTACAATTCGGGCGGAAAGTGTGCAGAGAATACCTAATATAATACGTGAAAATCAGCAGTATGTGTGTTTTCCGGCCGCTTGGTTATGGAGTACAAAAAAATGATTTTTCTCTCTGCGGATTTCGTAGTCTTTGTTGGTGAAAAAGCGCTGAATTCGGTGTAACCTAAAACCAACTTGACAGATAATTAACTAACGAAAGCGCAAGTTGAGAACCATTCATTAAGGAGGAGTGAAACTCATGAGCAAGCAAATGAAAAAGACGATTTTCGGCATTCTGGGCGGTATTGTCCTGATGCTGCTGATCGCCTACCTGCCGCCGGAAACGGAAATGATGAGCCGTCAGGGCTGGCAGTATCTCGGGTGCTTCGGCTTCCTGCTGACGTGCCTGATCTCCGGCGCCCTGCCGGACTGGGTCGCGACCCTTGCGACCATGGTCATGCTGCTGGTATTCAAACTCGGCAAGGTGGCGGACGTCACGGTCGAGTTCTCCGGCACGACCGTCTGGCTGTGCATCGGCGTGTTCATCATGTCGGTCGGCATCAACAACAGCGGCTTCATGAAGCGCCTGGCGCTGTGGGTCCTCACGAAGTTCCCCGGCACCTATCGCGGCCAGGTCACGGCCATGATGCTCGCGGGCATCATCACCACCCCGATGATCCCCAGCTCCTATGCCAAGACCTCCATCATGGCGCCCCTGATCGGCCAGGTCTGTGAGGCTGTCGGCGCGGAGCCGAACAGCAAAGCGGCCCGCGGCCTGTGGTTTGCCAACTTCATGGGCACGTACATCCTCGGCATTGCCTTCATGTCCGGCTCGGCGTTCGTTGCGCTGATGATCGGCTTCATGCAGGGCCTCACCTTCACCTGGGGCTCCTGGCTCAAGTGCACGATCGTCTGGTATCTCGTGCTCATCGTTCTGACCTATCTGTACTGCACGATCATCTGCAAACCGAAAGAAAAGCTCGCCGGCGACGTGACCTTCCTCAAGGAGCAGTACAAGGCGCTCGGCGCCGTCTCCAAGAAGGAGAAGCAGGGCATCATCATCGTTGCCATCGCTATCATCCTCTGGATCACCCAGAAGCTGCACGGCGTGGACGCCGGCTTCGTGGCCATCGCGGCTGACGTGGCGTTCTTCGCCGCCGGCCTGCTGACGGCGCCGGAGGCCAACGCCAAAGGCCAGTGGACGCTTGTCGTCTTCATCGGCGGCATCCTCAGCATCGCCAAGTTCATGAACACCACCGGCGTCAGCGCATGGCTGGCCAGCCTGCTCGGCCCCATCTTCGCGCCCATCATGAGCAGCCCGTATATCTTCGTTCCCTGCCTGTGCATCATCACGTTTGCCCTGCGTTACGTGATCGTGTCCCAGACCTGCATGCTCACGATGATGATCGCCATCTTCGGACCACTCATGGAGGCACACGGCATGAGCATGTTCATCCTCGTCTTTGTCGAGTGGCTGTGCGGCACGTACTGGAACACCGCTTACGGCAACCCGTCCGTGGTCGGCTTCATCAAGATGACTGGCGACAAGTGCGTCGACTATCCCTGCGCGCAGAAGGCTTCTTACGCCTACATGGTCATAACGATCATCGCCATGCTGGCCAGCGTCCCGCTCTGGCAGGCGATCGGTCTCTGCTGATCCGAATATCCCCGTCAGATCCACCGTCCCCTGTGCAGACATTCTCTGCACGGGGGACACTTTCCAGATGCGCCGCTGGTCAAGGTGCCTAATTTCGCCGCTGCGATCGGCGGTCACTTTCGTAGCCGGTGCTCTGGGATGCGGTGTGCAGAGTTGATATAGTAGTCATAGTCAGAAAGGTAACATTCCGGCACATTGCCGGTCACACACAGCGTTTGAAAGGAGAAAAACATCATGATCAAAACCAGACTTACCGAGCTCGTCGGGCTCAAATACCCCATCATCCAGGCCGGCATGGGTCCGTATCCGGTCACCAGCCTGTGCATCGCGGCGGCCAACGCCGGCTGCCTCGGCCTGTGCAGCACATTTGCCACCACGTCCCGCGAGACCAACCCCATCGTCTTTGAAGACTTCTGCAAGCAGGCACACGCCGAGACCACCGATGACGATGTGACCATCTTCAAGAAAATGTTCACCCGCGTGTTTGAAGAGACCAAGGAGTCCGACGGTATCTTCGGCGCGAACGTCATGGTCTCTGCGGAGGTCAAGGCCAATGCCATGAAGGTCATGCAGGCCATCAAGGAGCTGCGCGAGGCCGATCCCGAGATGAAGCGCCGCTTCCGCGTGCTCGTCACCACGGCCGGCGACCCGATGCCCTGGGCAAACTTCGTCAAGGAGCAGGGCATGATCTGGATGCACGTGTTCCCGGGTGTGCGCACCGCGGCCCGCTGCAAGAAGGCCGGCGTGCAGGTGCTCATCGCCTCCGGCCACGAGGGTGGTATGCACACGGCGTGGCAGCCGGTGCACAGCATGACGCTGCTGCCGGACATCATCGAGAAGTTCTCTGACGAGAACACGCTCGTGTGCGGCACCGGCGGCTTCTGCGACGGCAAGTCGATCGCGGCGGCCTTCGCCATGGGCGCTGACGGCGTGCAGATGGGCACCCGCTTCCTCGCCACCGAAGAGAGCGATTTCTGCGAACTGTGGAAGAAGATGGTCGTCGACTGCGCCGACGGCGGCACGATCATTGCCCGCGGCTTTGTCGGCCCGGCGCGCTGGCTGCGCAGCGACGTGTCCCTGCAGCATGCTTACAACACCGCCAAGGAAGCCCCCGGCTCCTACGTCGGTGTGCCGGATGACTTCTCGAGCATCCCGATGGAGCTGCTGACCTTCGAGCGTTACGGTATTGCCGCGACCTATAAGGGCGACGTGGAGCACGCCATGGCCGGCGCCGGCGAGTGCGCGCAGCGCATCACCGATCTGCCCAAGACCAAGGACATGGTCGAGAAGGTCATGGGCGACACCGAGACCATCATCCGCGGCCTGGCGGCAAAGTATGTCGCCGGCTGAGCTCTGCGCAAGAGAAAGGAGCCAGACATGGCGGAAATGAACGCAGCCTTTTTTGAAGAGGCGAAATACAATCTCCAGCACGGGAAGATCAACTTCCTGAACGTGGCCGGGCTCATCCCGGAAGTCGCCGAGGAGCGCCATGTGGTCGTGCGTCTGCCTGCCAACAGCATGCACCTTAACCACGTGAACATCGTCTATGCCGGCAGCTATTTCGTGCTGGCCGAGTCCTCGGGCGCCACGCTGATCAAGTGCACCTATGCCGGCAAGTATGTGCCGATCATCAAGAGCGTGAACATTGATTACCGCAAGCCGACCAAGCGCGACCTGATCGTGGACATCTCCATGACGGAGGAAGAAGCCAAAGAGCGCATTGCCTATGTCGAAGAGCACGGCAAGGGGCAGTACCCGCTCGATGTGCCCGTCATGGACGCCGACGGCGTGCATTGCGCCGATGTGCACATCGTGTTCTACCTGATGCCGAAACCGTAAAGAGCGATTTTTCCCTTTGTTTCCCGCGCCGCATCCGCCCGTTCGGATGTGGCGCTTTTTTCGTGCCGGAAGCGCCCGAAAATCTATGGCAACACAGCACAAAAATGCACGTCCGCAGGGGCAAAAGAATTGTAAGAAATACAGGTAACAAGCGCCGAAATAATCGTTATAATATAGACAAAGCATCGGATCCATTTCATTTCAACAAACTGAAAACCGTTGCAATTTCAGAAAAAAATCTGCATCAACAAGGAGGCTATATCCATGAGAAAACCACTCGAGGGACTGTTCGTGGTCGAGATGACCAGCTACTGGTCCGCGACGACGACGGCGCGGTTCCTGCGCGACATGGGCGCGCGTGTCGTGCGCGTTGAGACCCCGCCGATCGGCGACTTCTGCCGTTACTACGGCCGCTCTATGGGCATGCCCATCACGGCGGAAGAGAACCCCATCCACGATATTTTCAACGGCGGCAAAGAGTGCGTCGCGCTGGATCTGAAAGATCCCAAGAACCTCAAGCTCATGCAAAACATGCTCGCCAAGGCGGACGTATTCATCACTAGCACCCGCACGGCCGGCCTGAAAAAGCTCGGTCTGGACTGGGAGACGCTGCACGCCAAGTACCCGAAGCTCGTCATGGGTCAGGTCACCGGCTACGGCATCAACGGCCCGCTGGTCAACCGCCCCGGCATTGACGCGATCGCTTATTTCGGCGCCAACGGCGTCATCCTTGACACCCGCACCGATCCCGACAGCCCGCCGATCTACCCGCCTGCCGGCATGGGCGACACGACGACCGGCATCACGCTGCTCAGCGGCGTGCTGGCAGCCCTGCTCGCAGCGCGCGAGACGGGCGTGGGCGACTACGTCATGACGTCCCTGTACGGCACCGGCAACTTCGTCACCGCCGGCTTTGCCACGAACTGCAACTACGGCTATGAGTGGCCGCGGGAAGCGCACACCATGAGCCCGCTCGGCCAGGGCTACAAATGCCGTGACGGCCGCTACATCTACGTGTTCGTCAACGACTATACGAGTGTCTGGCCGAAGTTTGCCAAGGCGCTGCGTCTGCCGGAAGAGGTCGTGACCGACCCGCGCTTCACGACCAAGGAGTCGACGACGATCATTGCCAACCGCTCCGCGCTCGTGGACATCATCCGTGAGTACGCGCTCCAGCGCGACGCGCAGGATATCCTCGACGAGCTCGTCGCCTACGATGTGCCGAGCTGCATCCTTAACCAGTACAAGGATCGCTTTTCCGGCGAGTGGCTCGAGCAGTCGGTCTCCAACGGCTACCTGGTCGAGCACACCTATCCGTCGGGCAACAAGGCGTATCTGGCGCAGATGCCGATCTATTTTGACAGCCTCGGCGTGCAGGATCTCTATGCACAGCACAGAGCGCTGGGCGCGGACAACGAAGCCATCGAGAAGGAATTCGGCGACGGCGAATAAAAGCGCATCTCCCGATCAAAAAGCAGGGCCGCTGTTGCGGCCCTGCTTTTTTGCGCCTCCGTGGTCAGAACGGCAAAAAGCGTCCCCATCTGCTGGGCAGACGGGGACGCGCCAGTGTGCTGTATTTTCGCGTGCTCAGCGGTTTTTCAGCGCCTGGATGAGCACCTTGCCGGTGGCGTTCTTCGGCAGCTCCGGCAAGAATTCCACCTCACGCGGCATGCGGAACGACGGCATGTTGGCGCGGCAGAATGTCTGCACCTGCTCGACCGTCAGTGACCGGCCGGGCTTGCAGACGATGCTCGCCTTCACGTGCTCGCCCCACTTCGGGTCGGGCATGCCGTAGACGGCGGCTTCGGCGATCTCGGGCATTTTCAGCAGCACGTCGATGACTTCCTCGGGGTAGATATTCTCGCCGCCGGAGATGATGAGCGAATCCTTGCGGCCGCGCAGGTAGAGATAGCCGTCCTCGTCGAGATAGCCCACGTCGTGCGTGAAATACCAGCCGTCGCGGATCACGTCCGCGGTCTTTTCCGGCATCTGATAGTAGCCGAGCATCATGCCCTGCCCGCGCACGCAGATCTCGCCCTCCTCACCGGCATCGCACAGCGAGCCGTCCGGCCGCACGATGCGCACGGCGGCGCCGGGCAGCGCCCGTCCGACCGAGGTGAGATACCGTCCGCCGAGGATCAGGTGATCCTCCGGGAGCAGCGCCGTGACGGTGCTGGCCATCTCCGTCATGCCGTAGGACTGATAAAAGCGGCAGTTGAGCCGGTCGAGCGCGCGCCGCAGCAGATCCGGGGAAATGGGGCAGGTGGAGTAGTTGATGACCTTCAGGTGCGACAGGTCGTAGTTTTTGCGGTCCATCTCATCGAGGATGCCCTGCAGGATCAGCGGGATGACGCCGATGGCGCGCACCTTTTCCCGCACGAGACTCTCCACATAGTCGCTCACGGTGAAGTTCGGGATCATGATGAGCTTACCGCCGGTCGCCAGCGTGAGATAGGCGCCGGTGCACGCGGAGTGGAATAGCTGCGAGATGTACTGATAGACCTGCCCGTCCGGAAACTCCAGCGTTTCAAGCATGCTCTCAAGCTGGTTGAGATAGCGCGCGTGGGAGTAGACCACACACTTCGGCCGCCCGGTCGTGCCACTCGTGTGCATGTGGTAGGCGGGGGCGTCGGGCGCAACGACGGTCTCCACCGGCGTGTCCGGCATACCTGCGAGCAGGGAATAGAGGGCGGAGCGGCCGTCGGCTTCCGGTGTCAGGGACAGGAACGTGATGCGTCCGGCATAGTGCTGCCGCAGGGCGTCGCCCCAGTCCTCGCGCTCCGGCTTGAAGAAGGCGCACCGGACCTCGTTGAGATCGAGCAGGTAGGTCATTTCTTCCGGCGCGAGCCGCCAGTTGAACTTGACCACGGTGCCGCCCAGCTTCAGGATCGCAATTTCCGCGATCATGACCTCCGGGCAGTTGCGCGAGATGATGGCGACGCGGTCGCCCGGCGCAATGCCGAGACTGCGCAGGCAGTGCGCCGTCCGGTAGATGAGTGCCTGCAGTTCCCGGTAGGTGATGCGCCAGTCGCCGAATACAATGGCCTCACGCTCCGGGCAGCGTGCAAAGCTCTCGTCGAGGATCTGACCGACGCCGGTCGTTTTTTGAAATCTGCTGATGTTATCCATATCTGGCTCGCTCCTATACAAAATCATTCGAACGCTCCGACGGCTTGTTAATTTATTATCTTATTCGCATTATATCGAACCCCAGCGGACAGGTCTTCATAGGAGACTACGAATTTATGCGCCGCCCGGGTGTCTGCTTTTAGGCAAAATGAAAGCAGCAGCGCCCTTTACGCGCACGCAATCGTAGGAAATGCACAGTGCGCGGCGGCGAGAAAAACCGCATTTCGTAACAAATGCCCTGAACAATTCGCCGTGATATTGTTACAATAAAGACAAAGATGAGGCGAAAAAGCCGCAAAAACACGGAGAATTCGGATAAAAGCGCGAAAGTTGCGCCAATGGCTTCCAATTTCATCGTAGAAGTCTCCAAAAATTCGGATCTCCGGTGTTTTTGCGGAAAGGAACTTTTTTCCTCAAAATTTGTGTGGGAATATGCACTTGTGACTGCCGTTTTGCGCAGCACGGAAAGGAGAGAATCATGACGCTGTCCGTGGAAATGATCGCCGAGAGCATGCAGCCGTTCGGCGCGCGGGTCGTAATGCAGCAGGAGCGGACATTTGCCTTCCGCCGGGTCCAGATGCTCACGCCCGAGTCCGAGAACACGCTCGAGGAAGACGTGCTCTACGTCAGCGAGCCGAAGGTGATCCGCCGCTTACCGAAGGGGCTGCTGCACGACCACTTTTTCGTTGTCCGGGCGCGCCCGGAGGATGCGGAGCCCGTTCGCCCCGGTGTCAATGCGCTGCTGTATGACGAGCAGTATTCTCTCGGCGCGGTGACGAACCACCTGCTCACACTGTTTGACCGCCTGCAGACACTGGAGTATCAGATGCGTCTGGCCGTGCGCGCGCACGCTGGGCTGGAGCCGCTGATGGAGGTCGGGCAGAAGATGATCCCGGACGCGACGATCGTCGTCGTCGACTCGGCGTATAACATCATCGGCGCCACGCGCGAGCGCGGGTCGGGCAATATCTATGTCGATCAGATGCTCGAGCAGGGCTATTACGACAAGGACTCGCTGCAGCTCATGGCGGAGGCCGGCTATTTTGAAGTCAGTGACCGGTACCTGCGTCCGGTGCTGTCGGTGCCGCCGAATATCTGCAACGACCCCGTGATCCTGCGCTCCTACATTGCCAACGGGATGTTTTATTCCTTTGCCGGTTGCTATTTCCCTGGCCGGCTGCCGACGATGGTGGATCAGGAGCTGTTCCGCTGCTTTACCGAGCAGCTCGACCATTACTTCCGCGAGACGGGCTTTTACAGCCAGAGCATGCCGCAGCGCCAGCAGATGATTCATGATCTCCTGCGCTATGGGGAGGAGAATCCGGAGCTGGTGCGCGACCGTGCGCGCGGCCTGCGCCTGCCGGAGACGGGCGACTTCCGCCTCGGCTATGTCGAGTTCGACGAGCAGGCGTCCACCTCGAAGGCGGGGTACATGGTGCTGCAGCTGCGCGCGTGGAGCAACGTGGCCAATTACGGCGTGATGCAGTATCAAAACAGCGTGCTCATCCTCTTTCAGGACTGGCACGATTACCCGGTCGGGGAGCAGCTTTTGTTCCGCGAGCGGTGGGACGAGCTGCTGACGCTGCTGGGCAAGAACCATGCGCATATCGGCGTGAGCCTGCTGTTCACGGAGCTGGGACGCCTGCGCATGGGCTACGATCAGGCGCGGACCGCCATCGAGATCGGCCGCAAGCTGGATCCAGATGCGCTGGAGTATCACTATTCCAAGTATTATCTCAACGACATGCTCGAATGCTACCGGGAAAAATTCGCGCTCGATGACGTCATTGTGCGTTATCTGGATCAGCTTGCCGGGGAGCGCGGCTACAGCAACAGCAACCTCCTGCTGCTGTACCACTACCTGAACACGGAGCGCAACATCTCCCTAACCGCTAAGCGCGTGCACATGCACCGCAACAGCGTTATTTACCGCCTGCAGCGCATTCAGGACGTGCTCAATCTCGACCTGGATGACCCGGATGTGCGTCTGCGGCTGATGATCACGTTCAAGATCCTGCGGATGGAGGGCAAGCTCCCGGAGATCACGGACGAGCCGCCGGAGCCGGACAACGGCGGAAGCGACCGCCTGACGCTTGTGGAATGAGCCCGCGAAAAGAGAAGAACAGCACACGGCAGCGCCTCCCGGGGCGCTGCCGTGTGCTGTTTCCGATCGGGGTCAGGTCTGCTGCTCGGCCTGTGCCTGCAGCGCGCGCTCGCGGGCTTTGCGCTCGCAGTGCGCGTAGTAGCTGTTGCCCATCTCCTCAAATTTCTCTTTCGGCAGCAGCAGCTCTTCGAGCGGCTTGCGCGTCTTCGGCAGGATCGTGCCGTAGCTGCCGTAGTCCTCGCCGGCCTGGCGGACATAGCCGAGGTATTCTTCCACACGCTCCTGCAGCGGCGGCACCGGCATCATCTCGCCCTCGCCGCAAAAGAGCGTCGTGTAGTTGCCCACGCCGAGCATGAGGTCAAACTGTGCGAGCACGGCGTCGTAGTTGCCCTTGGGGGAGAAAAAGCCGCAGGTCGAGATCAGCACATGCCGCTGGTGCGACTGGTCGTAGCGCGTGACGTGCTTACCGTTGCCCTTGCCGTCGGTGCGGTCGCACATGACGGGGCGGTTGATCGGCACCGTGCGGTCGAGAAAGCACTTGAGCTGGCCGGGCAGGGCGTAGTAGTAGAGCGGGAAGCTCCACACGACGAGGTCGGCCGTGACGTAGCTTTCGATCGCGGCGGCCATGTCGTCGTCGCGGAAGCACTTGCCCGGCGTGCGCTTCCAGCAGTTGAGGCAGCCGAGGCACGGCTCAATGTGCATTTTGGCCACGGTCAGTTCTTCGACCTGCGTGTCGCAGGTCTTGGCGAGCCCTTCGAGAAAGGCGCGCGTCATGCGCAGCGAGTTGCTGCGCTCCATGCGGGGACTTCCGTTGATGACAAGAATGTTCATGGATGTTTCCTCCTGGTTTATTCGCACGTGTAGCGGCCGGAGCGCTTTTCGAGCATGGCGGCGGCCGCCTCGGCCTTGTCCTTGGTCGATACGGTGTAGATGCCCTGGATCTCCTCGGCCAGCAGGCCCACGGAGGTGCCGGCGTCGGTAGCGATGTTGATGCACTTTTTGCACATCTGCACGGCGATCGGCGGCTTGGCCGCAAGCTTTTCGGCATAGGCCAGCGTCGTCTGCTCCAGCTCGCCGAGCGGCACCACGCGCTCCACGAGCCGGATGCGCGCGGCCTCCTGCGCGTCGATATCCTCGCATGTCATGGCCAGCAGCTTTGTCATGCCGGGGCCGATGAGCTTGGTCAGGCGGGTCGTGCCGCCGAGATCGGTGCTGATGCCGACGTCGACCTCCCGCAGGGAAAACTTTGCGTTGTCGGCGGCAATGCGGATATCGCACGCCGTGATGAGCTCGATGGCGGTGCCCATGCACGCGCCCTGGATGCCGACCACGACCGGCAGGTTGCACTCGCTCCAGAAGCGGTAGGCCTGCTGCCAGTGATAGACGCCGTAGAGGCTGCGCCCCGGCTTGCCGATCACCGCTTTGGCGTAATTGAGGTCGATGCCGGCGGAGAAGTGCCGGCCGTCTGCCAGCAGCGCAATGGCGCGCAGGTCGTGATCGCCGACGATCTCGGTCTGCTGCAGCTCGATCATGGCCTCGTAAAACGGGGCGCTGATGGTGTTGAGCTTTTCCGGCCGCGCGAGCCGCACGATGCCGACGGCGCCGCGCCGCTCAAAGCTTAGAAATTCCTGATAGGACATGGTCTGGCTCCTTTCTTTATGCCTTTATGCCTGCTCCGGTTTCCGGCGCTGACGCAGCGCTTTTGTCAGAGCGGGTACGATCTGGAACAGGTCGCCGACGATGGCGTAGTCCGCCACCTGAAAGATCGGCGCGTTCGGGTCGCGGTTGATGGCGATGATGGTGTCGGATGCGCTCATGCCGATCAGGTGCTGGATCGCGCCCGAAATGCCGCAGGCAATGTAGACGCGCGGACAGACGGTCTTGCCCGTCTGGCCGACCTGATGGATGGGGGAGATCCAGCCGGCGTCGACTGCTGCGCGAGATGCGCCCACGCAGCCGCCGACGGTGTCGGCCAGCTCCTGCAGCAGCGCGAAATTTTCCGGTCCCTTCATGCCGCGTCCGCCGGAGACGATGATCTGCGCCTCGGTCAGATTCGCGGTCGCGGCGTCGAGCACCGGGATCAGCTCCAGCAGCTCCGTGCTGCTCCGCCGGGCGTCCTCCGGCAGCGATTCCACAAAGACCGCGCCGGTGCGCGCGGGGTCAAATGCCGGCGCGCGGAACACGTTCGGCCGCACGGTGCCCATCTGTGGCTTCGTGTCGGGGCAGATATTGGTCGCCATCAGATTGCCGCCGAAGGCCGGCCGCGTCCAGAGCACGCAGCGGTGCGCGTCCACGTCGAGATGCGTGCAGTCGGCCGTCAGCCCCGTGTGCAGCCGGCAGGAGATGCGCGGCCCGAGGTCGCGCCCCACGTTCGTCGCGCCGATCATGAGCACTTCGGGCGCGTATTTGCGCACGAGGTGGCACATGGCGGCGGTGAAAATGTCCGTATTGTAGTGCGCCAGGGCGGGATCTTCCATGGTGATGACTGTGTCGGCGCCGCAGCCGATCGCCTGCGCGGCGAGCGTGCCGGCGTGCGGGTCGAGAATGACGCCGACGAGCTGTTCACCCATCTTGTCGGCGAGCAGGCGCCCCTGTCCCAGCAGCTCCAGCCCGACGCTGCGCAGCTGCCCGTCCTCCGTCTCGAGGAAGACCCAGACGTGTTTGCTCTCAGACATGATCCCCGCCTCCTTCCAGCGAGATGTGCGCCGCGTCGAGCTGCGCCAGCAGGGACACCACGGCGGCCTCCGGCTGCGCGCCGTCGATGCGCACGGTCTGCTTGGTGCGCACGGGCACGAATGTTCTTGATACCTTTGTCGGTGAGCCGTGCAGGCCGATGCAGTCGGGATCGAGTGCCGGCAGATCGTCCGCCGTCAGCGTCTGCGGCTGCATGCGGTTGGCCTGCAGCTTGCGCATGACGTTCGGCAGCCGCGGCTCGTTGATGGCCTTCACGACCGTGACCACGGCCGGCAGCGGCGCGCGCAGCACGCGGTAGGCGCGCTCGCCCTCCTGCCGGATGCGGATCGCGCCGTCCTCGATCGTGATGGCGCATGCGCACGTGAGCTGCGGCAGCCCCAGATGCTCGGCCAGCATGGGGCCGACCTGCGCCGTGTCGCCGTCGATGGCCTGCCGGCCGCAGAGGATCAGGTCAAAGCCGCCGAGCGCCCGCACGGCCTGTGCGAGGTCGCCGCCGAAGACGGTGTCCAGACGCTGACGCATGGTGAAGACGCCGTAGGCCCGGCGGGTGACGGTGGGGGAGTAGAGGTTGCGATTCTGCTCCTTGGTGCAGATGACCCAGCCTTTTTCTTCCAGCCGG